>LNFM01001637.1_pt1 | contig 70498 bp, 55 predicted proteins | sample 596031 | NCBI WGS metagenome assembly LNFM01 (sample SAMN04254537, study PRJNA301005) | activated carbon metagenome | isolation source: dual media filters at the Ann Arbor, Michigan drinking water treatment plant | place: USA: Ann Arbor
GAGCTGCTGGAGGTGGGTCGTGGGAGCGTGACGGGCGACTTCCAGTGGTACCTGACCCGGCGCGGGGAAGGCGAGCTGTACGTGGACATGAGCCGATTGACGGCGCTGGGCGCGGGCAGCGGGAGCTTGCTGGAGCTGACGTTCCGCGTGGCCCCGGATGCGCAGCCCGGGGTGGTGGATCTGGATCTGTCCTGGGTGAGCCTGAACGAGGGGCGGCTCACGCTGACGCCGTTGCCGGTGCCTGGGCCCGATGGCGCGGACGGACAGGTGCAGATCGTGGGCGAGCTGCCGCAGCCGCAGGCCGAACCGCAGCCGCAAGTCCAGCCGCAGCCGCGTGCAGGATTGCTCAGCGCGCTGGGCGGTGCACTGAAGCGGGTGTTGACGCGGGCCGATGCGTCGCTGGAGACGCCGCCCGCGAGTTCGCCGGTATTGGCGGCGGCGGTGGCGCTGGCGCCCGATGCGGTGCGCACGCTGCCGCGGGTAGAGGTGAGTGGTCAGGCAGGGCCGGGCGTGTCGACGAGCTACGAGGCGCAGCAGCGTGCCTGGGTGAAGGGCTTCGTCGCGAGCCCAGGCACCAAGACGCCCAACGTCAACGCCGCGCTGAAAGTCACCGTGCCTGCCATCAAGACGCCGATTGCTGCCGCTGTCAGCAAGGATCTGCAAGCGCCGCAGCGATGATGCAAGCTCGGCGCCCAGCGCCATGGGCGCCGGATGCGGGTCGCGGCGCTCGGCGTCGCCATTTCGGCCGTGCATCGCGGCTGCAATTGTTTCGTGGCATTCTCGATACCAAGTAGACTTGGCGGTCGTTCAGCATCGACAACACCATGTCATCGACCACCGAAATCGAGCGTTTTCTGGAGGTAGCCGGCGCCGCAGGCCAGGGCCACGGGCAGTCAGGCGATGCCGAGACAGCTACTTGGAGCGCTTTCGTCTCGGCAGCCTCGCTCGATCAGTTCTACGGGAGCTGGCTAGCCATCCTGTGCGCCCAGGTCGACGAAGTGCTCGGCGCGCTCCTGCTCATTCGTTCCGATGCCGAGAACACCTACGTGCCCGGGGCCATCTGGCCGGATGTCAGCCGGGACATGGCGTATCTCGCGCCGACCGCCCAACGCGCGCTGACCGAGCGGCAAGGCGTGGTGGACTCGGCCGTCGCCGACGCGAGCGCGGAAGCGAGCGGTGCCCGGGTCGCTTATCCGGTGGAAGTCGCAGGCAATCTGCATGGCGCGGTCGTGTTGGATCTCGCGCCTCGTTCGCAGCGGCAGCTGCAGCACGCGCTGCGCCTCCTCCACTGGGGCACGGCCTGGCTGGTCGATTCGTTCCGGCAGCGCGAGTTCGAACGGCGTCAGGCGGACATCGATCGCCTCGCCCTGGCGACCGAACTGGTCACGACCGCTGTCCAGGAGCAGCGCTTCAAGTCCGCGGCCCTCGCCGTCGCCAACGACATCGCCAGGCGGCTCGACTGCGAGCGCGTCAGCATAGGCATGGACCGCAACGGCGAGTCGCGCGTGCTTGCCATCTCGCATACCGCGATGTTCGATCCGAAGTCGAGCTTGTCGCGTCGCCTGGGCGAAGCGATGGACGAGGCACTCGATCTGGGGGCGACTTTCGTGCATCCCGCCCAGGGCGAGGACGCTCTGACCGGCGCGTCGCATGCGGCCCTGGCGCAGGAAGCAGGCGACATCGCCATCGTCTCGACGCCGCTGAGTGCCCGTGGCGAGGACTGGGGCGTGCTCATGCTCGAACGTACCCGGGGCCAGGTCTTCGACGCGCCGAGCATCGAACTGGTGCGCACTCTGGGCTTGCTGCTGGGGCCGGTGCTCGCACTCAAGCGCGACAACGAGCGTGGGTTGCCCAAGCGGGCCTGGGATGGCCTGGTGACGGGCGTGCGTGCTTTGTTCGGACCGCGTCACCCGGGATGGAAGCTGATTGCGACCGTCGTTCTCATCGCGCTGGTGTTTCTGAGCGTCGCCGACGGCCAGCACAGGGTGGCGGCGACGACGGTCGTCGAAGGCGAGGTGCAGCGTGCGGCTGTGGCGCCGTTCGAAGGCTATATCGCCGAAAGTCCGGTGCGCGCGGGCGACGTGGTCAAGGCCGGGGGGCTGCTTGCTCGCCTCGACGACAAGGAGCTGCTGCTCGAACGTACCCGCTGGGAAGCCGAGCGCGAGCAGCATCTGCGCAAGTATCGCCAGGCGTTGGCCGTGCGCGATCGTTCGAGCATGAATGTCCTGGGCGCGCAGATCAATCAGGCCGAGGCCCAACTGCAACTCATCAACGAGAGGGTCACACGATCGCGCATCACGGCGTCTTTCGACGGTGTGGTCGTGAGCGGCGACTTGAGCCAGTTGCTCGGCACCCCGGTCGAACAGGGCAAGGTCTTGTTCGAGATCGCGCCGCTCGACGCGTATCGCGTGATACTCAAGGTCGACGAGCGCGATATCGCGCATCTGGCCGTCGGCCAGAAGGGTGAGCTGGCCTTGTCGGGCATACCGGGCGCGCGACTGCCGTTCTCGGTTGCGCGCATCACGCCGGTGTCCACGGCGGAAGAGGGCCGCAACTACTTCCGTGTCGAAGCCAACATGGAAGCGGCGAACGAGCGCCTGCGGCCCGGGATGGAGGGCGTGGGCAAGGTGTCGATCGGCGAACGGCGTCTGATGTGGATCTGGACGCACAAGCTCATCGACTGGATGCGGCTCGCGTTCTGGACCTGGTTGCCGTGACGATGCTTCGCTGTCCTAACAAGCGCCGGGAGAAGCTCGACCCCCGGCCCCGTGTTCTTCGAGCCTGAGGCGATGGCCGGCCCGCTTCTGAGCGCTTCCTGGTACCGAGTCAGCGAACTCAAGCCCCGACTGCGCACGCACGCGCGCATGCGCCGCCACCGCTATCGCGGGCAGGTGTGGTTCGTATTGCAGGATCCGGCCTCGGGGCGCGCGCATCGCTTCACGCCGTCTGCGCGCCTGATCATGAACGGCATGGATGGCGAGCGCACCGTGGGCGCGCTCTGGGAGATGGCCAACCGGCGCCTCGGGGATGTCGCGCCGACGCAAGACGAACTGATTCATCTGCTCGGTCAGCTGCACGCCTCGGACCTGCTGCAATGCGACGTGTCGCCCGACGTGGCGGAATTGTTCGATCGCGCCCGGCGCCAGGACCGGCAGCGCGTCAAGCGGGCCATCGGCAATCCCATGGCGATCAAGGTGCCGCTGATCGACCCGGACCGTCTGCTCGAGCGCATCCTGCCCTTCGTGCGCCCGCTGTGGGGATGGCGCGGGATGCTGCTGTGGCTAGCCATCGTGGTGCCCGCGCTGCTCCTGGTGCCGCCGAACTGGGGTGATCTCACGCACGGCGTCGCCGATCGGGTATTCGCGGTCGACAACCTGCTGATGATCTGGCTGCTCTTCCCGCTGCTCAAGGCGTTTCACGAGCTCGGTCACGGGATTGCGGCCAAGGCCGGCGGCGGTGAAGTGCACGACATGGGCATCATGATGCTCGTACTGATGCCCGTGCCCTATGTCGATGCCACCAGCTCGGCCATGTTTCGCTCCAAGTACGAGCGTGCCGTAGTCGGTGCGGCCGGCATGATGGTCGAGCTGATGCTCGCTGCAATCGCCTTCTATGTCTGGCTGCTGGCCGAGCCGGGCGCGCTGCGCGCCGTGGCGTTCAACGTCATGCTGATCGCAGGCGTGTCGACCGTGCTCTTCAACGGCAATCCGCTGCTGCGCTACGATGCGTATTACATACTTTCCGATCTGGTCGAGATTCCTAATCTCGCCAGCCGTTCCATGCGCTACCTCGGATTTCTGTTCGAGCGCTACGCCTTCGGCGCGCGCGACATCGAGGAGCCCGACGGCACGCCGGGCGAGAAGGCATGGTTCGTCTTCTACGGCATCGGCTCGTTCTTGTATCGCATCGTCGTCGTGGTGGCGATCGTGCTCTTCATTGCCGGCGAGTTCTTCATCGTCGGCGTGGTGCTCGCGATCTGGGCCGTGGTCGCGATGGCGGTCGTGCCTGTAAGCAAGACGGTACACCACATGGTGACGAGCCCGCGGCTCGCCCGTCATCGTCGTCGGGTCGCGTGGGTGAGCCTGGGCGCACTCGCCCTTCTGGTGGGTTTCATCACGCTCGTTCCGATGCCGTTCCGCTCCCAGTCCGAGGGCGTCGTCTGGTTGCCCGAACAGCAGATCGTGCGCGCTCGGGCGAACGGTTTTCTCACGCGCTATCTGGTCGATCCCGGGTCGCCCGTGCAGCCGGGCGACCCGCTGGTGGAAACCATCGATCCGGCGCTCGTCGCGGAGATCGGTATCGCGCAGGCGCGCGTCGCGGAGCTGGATGCGCAATATGCGCAGCATTTCGTCACCGATCGGGTTCAGGCGCAGATCACCGAGCAGCAGCTCGATCGCGAATTGGCCATTCTCGAGCGCGCAACCGATCGTGGCGCCGATCTGATCGTCAAGGCGCAGTCCTCGGGGGTGTTCACCGTCCCGCATCATGCGGATCTGCCCGGACGATTCTTTCGCAAGGGCGAACTGATCGGGTACGTGATCGAGCCGGCGCAGCCGCGTGCGCGGGTGATCGTCCAGCAGGCCGAGGTCGACGTCGTGCGCTTGGCCACCCACGAGGTCGAGATTCGCACCAGCGACCGCCTCGATCGCGTGGTCAAGGCGACGATCGTGCGGCAGGTGCCCGGGGGGGCCGACGAACTGCCGAGCAAGGCGCTGTCCCTCGACGGCGGCGGTACGGTGCCGATCGATCCGCGCGATCCCAAGGGCACGAAGACGATGGGGCGCGTGTTCCAGCTCGAACTGGAGCTCGACGCGCAGCCGGCAGCGCTCTACGGCGGCCGCGTGCATGTGCGCTTCGATCATGTGCGCGAGCCGCTGGCCCGGCAGTGGTACCGCGGGTTGCGGCGATTGTTTTTGACGCGGTTCAATGTTTAGGATGACAACGGATTCGCGTATCGGCGGGCGACGATCGTCGCGGCCCGCGCTCTGCGTGCCCGAGCGGGCGCAAGGGCCGTGCGGGCGAGCGCGCCCCGTGGCCTGCCCCTCGATCGGCGACCGCACCCCGCACTCGCCCCCCGCCCATGCGTGCTAGCGCGGCCGTCCTGAGGTCAGACAGTGAATTGTCGGCCGCGCGCGCCTATCCCGAGCGCGTCGAGCACGAGCCGAAATGGCACGACCACGTGGCCGATTGGCTCACCTGCCGCGTCTTTCGCCCCTTGGCGCACAGGCTGCGCGATCCCTCGAAGCAGCTCGCGCGCATCGTTCCGCATGCGGCGATGCACGAGCACGCGTTGCGGGATGCCACGGATGGGCGGTTGCGCGAGCTGGGTCTCGAATTGAAGCGCCGCTTGCGCCGGCAAGGGTTCCGGCCTGAGATCGTCGGGCAAACCTTTGCGCTGCTGCGCGAAGTTGCGGACAGAACCCTCGGGCAGCGGCACTTCGATGTGCAGCTCATGGGCGGATGGGGGCTGCTGCAGGGACGCCTGGTGGAAATGGAAACCGGCGAAGGCAAGACTCTGACCGCGACACTGCCGGCTGCCACGGCGGCCTTGGCCGGCGTGCCTGTGCAGGTGATCACCGTGAACGACTATCTGGCTTCCCGCGATGCGCAGGCGATGGCGCCGGTGTACGAGTTCCTGGGCTTGAGCGTCGGGGTCGTCACGCAGGACATGAAGCCCGATGAGCGCAGGGCAGCTTATGCCTGCGACATCGCCTATTGCACCAACAAGGATCTGGCGTTCGACTATTTGCGCGATCGAGTCGCCTTGGGCACCTCGGGCAGTGCCGCGCACATCGCCCTCGAACGCTTGCGCGGCGGGAGCCGCGGGGGCGCGAATCGAGTCGTATTGCGCGGACTGCATTTCGGCATCGTCGACGAGGTCGACAGCGTATTCATCGACGAGGCGCGCACGCCGCTGATCCTCTCGGCCTCCAGGGGCGACGACAGCGAGGCGCAGACGTGCGGCGAGGCGCTGCAGATCGCGCGCACGCTGGTCGCTGGAGAGCACTATGCGGTCGACCGGCGCGAGCGCATCGTGGATCTCAAGGACGCCGGCAAGGCCTGGTTGTCGGAGTGGGCCGAGGCGCAGCACGGCGTATGGACTTCGAAGCGCACGCGCGAAGAACTGGTGCGCCAGGCGCTGTCCGCGATCCACCTCTTCACGCTCGATCAGCATTACGTGGTGGCCGAGGGCAAGGTGCAGATCGTCGACGAGTTCACCGGCCGCATCATGGCCGATCGTTCCTGGGAGCGTGGCCTGCACCAGATGATCGAGGCCAAGGAAGGGGTCGAGCTGACGGCGCGGCGAGAAACGCTTGCGCGCATCACGTATCAACGCTTGTTCCGGCGCTATCTGCGGTTGTCCGGCATGACGGGCACCGCCATGGAGGTGGCGCCGGAGATCTGGTCGATTTTTCGTCTCGATGCGGTCAAGGTGCCGCTGAACCGCCCGAGTCGGCGCAGCTTCGCGCGCGGACGCCTGTTCCTCACGGCGGCGCAGAAGTGGGAAGCCGTTGCGGCCGAGGCCGAGCGATGCGCGCGCGATCAGGGGCGGCCGGTCTTGATCGGCACGCGTTCGGTGCAGGCCTCGGAACAGCTCTCGGCGGTGCTTTCGCGTCGAGGGCTCGAGCATGCCCTGCTCAACGCCAAACAGGATCGCGAGGAGGCCGAAGTCGTCGCCTCCGCGGGATCGCCCGGTCGCATCACGGTGGCGACGAACATGGCCGGGCGCGGCACCGACATCCGGCTGGCCGACGAGGTGGCGGCGCGCGGCGGGCTGCACGTGATCCTGACCGAGTGCCACGAATCGGCCCGGATCGATCGGCAGCTGTACGGCCGCTGTGCGCGCCAAGGTGATCCGGGCAGCTGCGCGATGCTGGTTTCGCTGGAGGATGAATTGTTCCGCACCTATGCCCCCGGGCTCACCCGGCTGATGCGCAATTCGGGCGCAGCCGTACGCTCGTCAGCGTGGCTTCTGCGGCTGCTGCAAGCGAGCGCACAAGGGGCCGCCGAGCGGCGCAACGCCCGGGTGCGCAACGACAATCTCAAGCTGGATCGGCGGCTGGAGAAGACCCTCGGGTTCGCTGGGCGCAGCGAGTAGCGCTCGGGCCGGGGCGACGGCGCGCGCGGTTGCTCGATAAGCGGCATGATCCGGACCGGGTCCGATAAGATCCCTGCTTCTTTCGCATTGGACGAGTCGGAGGCCGGCATGAAGGTCGAGGGCAGCACTTTTCTGGTGACGGGCGCAGCGTCCGGCCTGGGCGCAGGGACGGCGCGCATGCTGGCGGCGGCCGGCGCGAACGTCGTCATGGCGGACATGAACGCGGCACAGGGGACAGCGCTCGCCGCGCAGTTCGGCGATTGCGCGCGGTTTCTCGCCGCGGATGTGACCAAGCCCGGCGACCTCCAAGCGGCCGTCGACGAAGCCCTGGCCAGTTTCGGGCGCCTGGATGGGCTGGTGAACTGCGCCGGCATCGTTCTGGGCGAGCGCCTGCTCGGCCGCGACGGCGCACATCGACTGGAGAGCTTCGTCCGGGTGATCGAGGTGAACCTCATCGGCACCTTCAATGCCATCCGGCTTGCGAGCGTCGCCATGGCGAAGAATCCGCCCGGGGAATCCGGCGAGCGCGGCGTGGTCGTGAGCACGGCCTCGGTGGCGGCCTTCGACGGGCAGATCGGTCAGGCCGCCTACTCGGCCTCCAAGGCTGGCGTGGCGGGCATGACCTTGCCGCTGGCGCGCGAGCTGGCGCGTTCGGGCATCCGCGTCGTCACGATCGCCCCCGGCATCTTCGATACCGCGATGGTCGGCAGTTTCGACGACGCGCTCAAGGACTCGCTGGCGGCGCAGGTGCCCTTCCCCTCGCGGCTGGGTCGGCCCGACGAATACGCGGCCCTGGTGCGCCACATCATCGAGAACCAGATGCTGAACGGCGAAACGATCCGCCTCGACGGCGCGATCCGGATGGCGCCCAAGTAGGACTGACTCAGGGCGGGGGCGATCCTGCGTGGACGTCCCCCGACGCTCGATCGTCGCCCCCCGCCGAAAAGAATTTCCTTCACCCCTTCGCTGGAGAACGCCGATGGCCTACGTCAACATTCTGCTCGAACAACCGGAACCTTCCGTCTATCTGCTGACGGTGAATCGGCCCAAGTCGCTCAATGCGCTCAATGCCGATACGCTCGACGAGATCGCCGCGGCTGTCGCCGAGGTCGGCAAGGACAGCGGTGCGCGTGCACTGCTCGTCACCGGCGCAGGCGAGAAGGCGTTCGTCGCCGGCGCGGACATCGCGCAAATGCAAGACTTCGATTCAGCCCAGGCGCAGGCGTTTTCGGAACGCGGCAACCGGACTTTCCGCGCGTTCGAGCTGCTGCCGGTGCCGGCCGTCGCGCTCGTGAACGGGTACGCGCTGGGCGGCGGCTGCGAATTGGCCATGGCATGCGACTGGATCGTGGCCTCCGAACGGGCCCAGTTCGGCCAGCCGGAAGTGAATCTCGGCGTGGTGGCGGGATTCGGCGGCACCCAGCGCCTGACGCGCCTGGTGGGGCGCGCGATGGCGATGGACCTGCTGGTGACCGGACGCCTGATCAAGGCTGACGAGGCATTGCGCATCGGGCTCGTCAATCAGGTGGTGGCACCGGAGCAGCTGCGCGACAAAGGGCTGGAGATCGCGCGCATGATCGCCGCCAAGGGGCCGGTCGCCGTGCGTCTGACCAAACAGATCGTGCAGCGCGGCCAGGATCTGGATCTGGCCAACGCCTGCCAGCAGGAGGCCTATGCTTTCGGCTTGACCTGTGCCACTGCCGACCAGAAGGAGGGCATGAAGGCGTTCCTGGAGAAGCGCCCGGCCCGGTTCACCGGCCGCTAACGACCCGATTGCGATGACGACCATGCATACCGACGCCTGGGGCTACGAACTCACCGCGGCGAACGCTCAGGCGGCTGCCGCCTACCGGGATACGATGCAGGCGTATCTCGCCTTCGGTCGCGACACGGGCGCACGGCTCAAGGCGGTGTTCGGCGCCGATCCCGTCATGCCGATGGCCAGTGTGTTGCGCGGCTGTTTCTTCAACCTGATGGGCACGCCGGCGCTGCTGCCCAAGGCGAGCGAGTCGCACGCTGCCGCGTGTCGGCTCGCGAGCGAGTGCACCGATCGCGAGCGACTGCACATCGACGCCCTGGGCGAATGGTGCTCGGGCGAGCTCGAACGCGCGGTCGATATCTGGGAAACCGTATTGCTCGCGTATCCGCGCGACATGCTGGCGCTCAAGCTCGCCGCCTATCTGCATTTCTACCTCGGGGATCCCGCCAGCGTGCGCGATTGTGTCGCGCGTGTCCTGCCGCAGTGGTCGCCGTCGCTGCCCGGCTACGGCTATCTGCTCGGCATGCACGCCTTCGGCCTGGAGGAGTGCGGCGACTACGTGCAGGCCGAGCGGCAGGGGCGTCGCGCCGTCGAAGTCGATCCCGGCGATGCCTGGGCCGTGCATGCCGTGGCGCATGTGATGGAGATGCAGGACAGACGCGAGGAAGGGATCGCCTGGGTCACCGGAGTGCAGCCGCACTGGGAAGCCTGCAACAACTTCCGCTATCACTTGGTGTGGCACCGGGCGCTCATGCACCTCGCGCTGGGTCAGCACGACGAAGTGTTGCGTCTGTACGACGAATCCTTGTTCGATCCGCAGTCCGAAGAGTATCTCGACTTGTGCAACGACATTGCCCTGCTTGCGCGCCTGGAGATGGCCGGGGTCGATGTCGGCGAGCGCTGGCAGGCCTTGTCGCCGAAAGTCGCGCATCAGCGCAGCGGACGTGTGCTTGCTTTCGTCGATGCGCACTACGTGCTCGCGACGATGGCCGCCGAGGGCGCTTGCGCCGCGGCCTATCTGGTCGAGGATCTCGAACGCTGCGCGCACCAAGGCCAAGGCACCACCGCGCGGGTCACGCGGGAAGTCGGTCTCGCTCTGGCCGAAGCCATCGTGGCTTATCGGCGCGGTGATCATGCCGCCTGCGTGGAGCGGTTATGGCCGGTTCGTCGTCGTCTCTTTCGCCTGGGGGGCAGCCATGCGCAGCGCGACCTTTTCATGCAGATGCTGATCGATGCGGCGATCAGGGCGGGCCGCGGCGCGATTGCCCGCGCATTGCTTGCGGAGCGGTTGGCACTGCGGCCAGACAATCGCTGGGGGCTCGAAGCGCTCGATGCGTTGGACATCGGCAGCGGGCGCTAAAGCTCCACGCCAAAGAGGCGTTACTCGTCAGGGTGCGAAATCCGGGCACGCCGGCCATACCGGGCATGCGCACGGCCCATACGAGGGAGCGACCGAAAAGCGATGGCAAACGTGGAAGAGCGCGAAGCAACCTACATCTCGGGCTGGATTGCCCTGATCATTTGGCTGGGGGCGCTGGGCTGGGCGCTCTCGACTGTCGGAACGGCGATCGTCCAGCAGCGAGGGAGCCTCCCCCTGACCGGCATCCTGACGATCCCCTTGCTCATGTTTCTGAGCAAGGGCTTTACCATCCTGGAGCCCAATCTCGCGGCGGTGCTGACCTTCTTCGGTCGTTATGCAGGCACGATTCGCTCCGACGGCTTCTTCTGGTACAACCCCTTCTGCAAGCAGCGCCGGATGTCGCTGCGGGCGAACAACCTCAACACCGCCACACTCAAGGTCAACGATCGCGCCGGCAACCCGGTCGAAGTGGCGGCGGTGATCGTGTGGCGGGTGATGGATACCGCGCGCGCGGCTTTCGATGTCGAGGACTATGTCGCCTACATCACCATGCAGAGCGAGTCGGCCGTGCGCCAGGTGGTCAGTTCGCGCTGGTACGACGGGGATGCGCAGGGGCGCAACTCCTTGCGTGCGGACCTGGATGCGGTCGCCGGGCTGTTGACCGGCACCATCCAGGAGCACAGCGGGCTCGCCGGGCTGGAGATCATCGAAGCTCGAATCTCGCATTTGGCCTACGCGCCGGAAATCGCGGGCGCGATGTTGCGGCGGCAACAGGCCGAAGCCGTCGTGGCCGCACGCACGCATATCGTCGAGGGCGCGGTCGGGATGGTGCGGCTTGCCTTGGACCAGCTCAAGGCCGAACAGGTGGTGGACCTGGCCGACGGCGACCGTGTGCGACTGGTCACCAACCTGCTCACCGTCCTGGTGTCGGACACCGAGACGCATCCGGTTCTTTCGGTGGGGAAAGAGTGATGGCTCAGACGCAAGCATCGAAGCGTGTCGTGCCGCTCGGCGCGATCATCGTCAACGGTTTCGGCGGCCTGCTGATCGCGGCTGGGGCGATCGGCCTCTTCGCACCAGGTGCGCTGCCGCAAATCCCGGCGCTGGCCGATCCGGCCACGGCATGGACACTGCTGGGCGCGGGGATTGCACTCGACTTGGGTGCCGCAGCCGTCATCGTGCAGCGGATGCGATCCCGGCAATGAGCTGCGCGCGGTTCATGCGGGCTCCGCTCGGGCTGGCCGCCGCTGTTGTCGCGGCGCAGCATCATGCCAGTTCCGCGCAGGTTTCAACAGCAGGTGTGACTAACCGCACTGCTATAATCGATTCACCCCAATCGGGGTGAAGCATCGCCGCGATGCCTCACCCATCAACGAGGATGTCGTCATGGACATGAAGGATCTGCAGCCGGACGTCGATCCCCAGGAAACCCAGGAGTGGCTCGAAGCCCTGGACGCCGTGCTGAAGGTCGAAGGCGTCGAGCGAGCACACTTTCTGCTGGAACAGCTGATCGAACGCGCGCGCCGGGCCGGGGCCAATCTGCCGTACAAGGCCACGACGGCCTACATGAACACCATCCCGCCGGGCCTTGAGGAACGCTCCCCGGGGGACCACGAACTCGAAGACCGCATCCGCTCCTACATTCGCTGGAACGCCATGGCGATGGTGGTGCGGGCGAACCGCGACACCAATGTCGGCGGTCATATCGCGAGTTTCGCTTCTGCCGCCACGCTCTACGACGTGGGTTTCAATCATTTCTGGCGCGGCGCCACCGAGCAATTCCGCGGCGACATGGTTTTCTTCCAAGGCCATTCGGCGCCGGGCATCTATGCGCGCTCCTTCCTGCTCGGGCAGTTGACCGAAGAGCAAATGGACAACTTCCGCCAGGAGGTCGACGGCAAGGGGCTTTCCTCCTACCCGCATCCCTGGCTGATGCCCGAGTACTGGCAATTCCCGACCGTGTCGATGGGACTGGGGCCGCTGATGGCGATCTATCAGGCGCGCTTCATGCGTTACCTCAAGGATCGCAGCATCACCCAGGCCCAGGGCCGCAAAGTGTGGGCGTTCATGGGCGATGGCGAGATGGACGAGCCGGAATCCCTGGGCGCGATTTCGCTCGCGGGCCGCGAAAAGCTCGACAACCTCATTTTCGTGATCAACTGCAATCTCCAGCGGCTGGACGGTCCGGTGCGCGGCAACGGCAAGATCATCCAGGAGCTGGAGGCCGATTTTCGCGGCGCAGGCTGGAACGTGATCAAGGTGGTCTGGGGCTCGTACTGGGATCCCCTGTTGATGCGCGACACGAAGGGCATCCTGCTCAAGCGCATGGAAGAGTGTGTCGACGGCGAGTATCAGACGTTCAAGTCCAAAGACGGCGCCTATGTGCGCAAGCACTTCTTCGGCAAGTATCCGGAACTCGCCGAAATGGTCGCGACCATGACCGACGACGACATCTGGCGCCTGAACCGCGGCGGGCACGACCCGCACAAGATGTACGCGGCCTATGCGGCGGCGACGAAGCATGTCGGCCAACCGACGGTGATCCTGGCCAAGACCATCAAGGGTTACGGCATGGGCGAGTCGGGCGAATCCCAGAACATCACCCACCAGCAGAAGAAGATGGGTACCTCGTCGATTCGCGCATTCCGTGATCGCTTCGGCGTGCCGGTGCCCGACGACAAGCTCGAGGAAGTGCCTTATCTGAAGTTCGAGGAAGGCAGCCCCGAACTGAAGTACATGCGCGAGCGTCGCGATGCGCTGGGCGGCCAGGTACCGTCGCGCCGGCGCAAGGCGGCTTCGCTCGAAGTGCCGGAATTGTCCGCGTTCGAGTCGCTGCTCAAGGCGACCGGCGAAGACCGCGAGATGTCGACGACGATGGCGTTCGTGCGCATTCTGTCCACGCTCGTGCGCCACAAGACGCTCGGCAAGTTCGTGGTGCCGATCGTGCCCGACGAATCGCGGACGTTCGGCATGGAGGGCATGTTCCGCCAACTCGGCATCTACTCGCACGTCGGGCAACTGTATACGCCGCAGGACGCTTCCCAGCTGATGTTCTACAAGGAAGATCAGACCGGGCAGATCCTGCAGGAGGGCATCAACGAAGCCGGCGCGATGTCGTCCTGGATCGCCGCGGCGACGGCCTACAGCACCCATGGCGTGGCCATGATTCCGTTCTACATCTTCTACTCGATGTTCGGCTTTCAGCGTGTCGGCGATCTGTGCTGGGCGGCCGGGGACATGCGCGCGCGCGGGTTCCTGCTCGGCGGCACGGCAGGGCGCACCACGCTCAACGGCGAGGGCCTGCAGCACGAGGATGGCCACAGCCATCTGGCGGCGGCGACGATTCCCAACTGCATCTCCTACGATCCGACGTTCGCCTACGAGGTGGCCGTCATCATTCAAGACGGCATGCGGCGCATGTATGCGGAGCAGGAGGACGTCTTCTACTACATCACGGTGATGAACGAGAATTACGCCCATCCCGCGATGCCCGCAGGCGCCGAGGCGGGCATCCTCAAGGGCATGTATCTGCTGCGCGAGGGCAAGGCGAAGTCGAGCCGCACGCCGCGGGTGCAGCTGCTCGGGTCGGGGACGATCCTGCGCGAAGTGATCGCCGGTGCCGAGATGCTCGAGCGCGATTTCGGCGTGGCGGCGGACATCTGGAGCGTGACGAGCTTCAACGAACTGCGGCGCGACGGTCTCGAAGTGGAGCGCTGGAACCGGCTGCATCCGGAGGCCGAGCCGAAGATCGCCTACGTCGAGCAATGCCTGAAGGGCCGCCAGGGCCCGGTGATCGCGGCCACGGACTACATCAAGGCCTACGGCGATCAGATCCGCCCGTTCGTTCGTGAACACTACACGGTGCTCGGCACCGACGGATTCGGGCGCTCCGATACCCGCGAGAAGCTGCGCCAGTTCTTCGAAGTCGATCGGCATCACGTGGCGGTCGCCGCGCTCAAGGCGCTGGCGGATACCACGGAAGCCGTGGCGCCGAAGAAGGTGGCCGAAGCGATCAAGAAGTACGGGATCAATCCCGAAGCGCCGAACCCGGCAAAGGTTTGAACCAAGCGTCTGCGGTGGGGCGGCCCGCTGGCGCCGCCCCGCAATGCTTCCAGCGTCAGGACATCAAGAAGTCGACATGAGCCAAATCATCGAAGTGAAGGTGCCCGACATCGGGGACTTCAAGGACATCCCGGTCATCGAGGTGCTGGTCCATCCCGGCGACGCGATCAAGGCCGAAGATCCCTTGCTCACGCTGGAGTCCGACAAGGCGACGATGGAAGTGCCGGCCCCCTCGGCTGGCGTCGTCAAGGAAATCAAGGTCAAGATCGGCGACAAGGTGTCGCAAGGCTCGCTGGTGCTGTTGCTGGACGCGAACGAGGAAGCCGGTGGCGGGGCGGCGTCGACGCCTCAGACCGAGGCACCCGCTGCACCGAACGGCGCCGTGTCGCAGCCGGCAGCCGTCGACAAGCAAAATGAGGCGAAGCCCGCGGCCAGCGCTGCGGCAGCGCCGGCCAAAGCCGTGGCGGAGCCGGTCGCGCAGCCTGCCGAGCGCCGGCTCGATTCGTTGCCTCCCATCGACGAGGGTTCGTTCGAGCTGGCGCATGCGAGTCCCGCCGTGCGCAGGGTCGCGCGCGAGCTCGGCGTCGATCTGGCGCGTGTCCGCGGAAGCGGACCCAAGGGGCGCGTCCTCAAGGAAGACGTGCAGGCGTTCGTGAAGGAGGTCATGTCCCGTCCGCAGAGTGCGGGAGGCGGCGGTGCACTTCCCGGGCTGCTGCCCTGGCCACAGGTCGACTTCGCCAAGTTCGGTGCCATCGAGCCGGTCGCCCTGTCGCGCATCAAGAAACTGTCCGGAGCGAATCTGAGCCGCAACTGGGTGATGATTCCGCATGTCACTCAGCACGACGAGGCGGATATCACGGAGCTCGAGGCTTTCCGCAAGTCTCAGGCCGAGGCGGCTCGCAAAGCCGATGTCCGACTGACGCCGCTCGCTTTCATCATGAAGGCGGTCGTCGCTGCCCTCAAGCAGTTCCCCCAATTCAATGCATCGCTGTCGGCCGACGGCGAATCGCTCATCCTGAAGAAGTACTTCCATATCGGCGTGGCGGTGGATACTCCCGACGGGCTGGTCGTCCCGGTGATTCGCGATGTCGATACCAAAGGGGTGATGCAGCTCGCCCGCGAACTGGCCGAAGTGAGCGCGAAGGCGCGCGACAAGAAGCTCGGCCCGGGCGACATGCAGGGCGGAAGCTTTTCGATATCCAGCCTGGGCGGCATCGGCGGGACGGCGTTCACACCCATCATCAATGCGCCCGAGGTGGCGATTCTCGGGGCGTCTCGATCCGTCATGCGCCCGGTGTACATCGACGGCAAGTTCGAGCCGCGGCTGATGCTGCCGCTCTCGCTGTCCTACGATCATCGCGTCATCGACGGGGCGCAGGGTGCGAGGTTCATCACCTACCTGAGCGACGTGCTGGCCGACATCCGCCGTCTGGTGCTTTGAACGGGCGCGCTTAGCCGGTGCGAGACGATCGCCCGATGCCGGATCAGATCGCGCCGGTCGGCATTCTGGGCGGCACCTTCGATCCCGTGCACTTCGGTCATCTGCGCCTCGCCGAGGAGGCTGCGGACGCCTGCGGGCTCGCACAGGTGTTGCTGATTCCAGCCGCTCTGCCCAACCTTCGTGATGCACCCTCGACGCCGGCGAGTCATCGGCTGGAGATGGTGCGTCTGGCTGCCCAGGGGAACGCGCGCCTCGCGGTGGATGATCGCGAGTTGAGGCGCGAAGGCATGAGCTATACCGTCGACACCTTGTCGGGGTTGCGCGCGGATTTCGGCGCAACCCGCCCGATATGCCTTATTCTCGGGGCCGACGCGTTTCTTCGTCTGCCGCGGTGGAGCCGCTGGCTGCGCCTGTTCGAGTTGTGCCACATCGTCGTTGCGACCCGGCCGGGTTACGAGCTGGAGCGCCAGGCCGAGGCGCACGGGGAACTCGATGCGCAGTGGCGCTTGCGTCGAGTCGAGCTGCGCGCGTTGAGCGGGCGGCCAGCCGGAGGGATCGCGCGGCTGGAAATTCCCCTGTTGGAGATCTCCGCATCCGACCTGCGGGCCCGAATGTCGCGAGGCGCCAGCGTGCGTTATTTGCTGCCGCCCGCCGTGGTCGATTATATTGCGGTCCATCGTCTGTACGGAATTCAATGAGAGTCGATCGAATAGTCAAAGCTGCTGTCGAGGCGCTGGAAGACATCAAGGGGCGCGACATCGTCGTGCTGAACGTCGTCAAACTGACGGCGATGTTCGATCGCGTCATCATCGCGACGGGCGATTCAACGCGCCAAGTGCGCTCGATGGCGGACAACGTCCAGGCCAAGATCAGGGAGAAGGGCGGCACCGTCCAGGGGATGGAGGGCTTGCAGACGTCGGAGTGGGTGCTGATCGACCTGGGCACCGTGATCGTCCATGTCATGTTGCCCACCGTTCGCGCTCACTACAACCTCGAGGAACTGTGGACCGCGCGTCCGGCGGTGCGCAAGAGTCGCAAGCGCGCCACGACCGAGGCGGACGCCGACACGGGCGTGTAAGGGCGGCGGTCCGGCAATCGATTCGAGACACGGAGTGCGATGCGTGTACTGGTGGTGGCGGTCGGAACGCGCATGCCGCAGTGGGTGGCGGAGGGCTTCGAGGACTATCGCGTCCGGATGCCGCGCGAGACGCGCATGGAACTGGTCGAGATCAAGGCCGAGAAGCGCTCGTCCGGGATGACGGCGGAGCGGGCGGTCGACGCCGAGGCCCAGCGGATCCGGGCGGCCTTGCCCAAGGCCTGCCTCGTGGTGGCACTGGACGAACGAGGGCGCAACCTGAGCAGCGAGCAGTTCGCCGCGGAATTGAGTCAATGGCGCCGGGAAGGCCGCGACATTGCGTTCGTCATCGGCGGTGCCGACGGTCTGGCGCCCGACCTCAAGGCGCAAGCGGCCATGCTGCTGTCGCTGTCCAGAATGACCTTGCCGCACGGTCTCGCGCGCGTCGCACTGGCCGAACAGCTCTATCGCGCGCACACTATCGTCAGTGGCCATCCTTACCATCGGGCATGAACGGACCGATCAAGCGCATCTATCTCGCCTCGCGCAGCCCGCGCCGTCGTGAATTGCTCAAGCAGGCCGGCATTGCGTTCGAGATCATGCTCTTTCGAGAGGACACGCGGCGAGGGGTCGATGTGGACGAATCCCCGCACCCCGACGAAGATCCTCAGGCGTATGTGCTGAGGATCGCTCGTTCCAAGGCCGAGGCGGCCAATCTGCGGCTGCAGCAGCGCAGGCTGCCCGACTATCCGGTTCTGGCGGCCGACACCACGGTCGTGCTCGGTCGACGCATTCTGGGCAAGCCGGCCGACCACGCCGAAGCCCAGGCGATGCTGAGCGAGCTCTCCGGCCGCAGCCACGAAGTGCTCACCGCGGTTGCGGTATGCCGCCATGAACGGCTGGAGACCCGGCTGTCGGTGTCGACCGTCGAGTTCGCCGAACTGTCGATGGCGCGGATCCGGCAGTATGTCGCCACCGGCGAGCCGCTCGACAAAGCCGGCGCCTACGGCATCCAGGGCAGGGCTGGCGCATTCGTCCGCCGCCTGTCGGGCAGCTATACAGGCGTCATGGGCCTGCCGCTGTACGAGACGGTCGAACTGCTGGAGTCGTTCGGAATGGGCTCATGAGCGAAGACATCCTGGTGAACGTCACTCCCCAGGAGACGCGCGTGGCCATCATGCAGCAGGCCGTGGTGCAGGAGTTGCACGTCGAGCGCTCGACCGCGCTGGGCCTGGTGGGGAACGTCTACATCGGCAAAGTCGCGCGCGTGCTGCCCGGGATGCAATCCGCGTTCGTCGACATCGGCTGCGAGCGCGCTGCCTTTCTTCACGTGGCCGACATCTGGGAGGCCCGCAACCACGAGGCGACCAAGCCGATCGAGCGCTTGCTGAGCGAAGGCCAGAGCCTCATGGTGCAAGTCGTGAAGGATCCGATCGGCACCAAGGGCGCGCGGCTTTCCACCCAGATCAGCGTGGCCGGCCGCCTGCTCGTCTACCTGCCTCAGGAATCGCATATCGGCATATCCCAGCGCATCGAGGACGAAGCCGAGCGCGCCGTGCTGCGCGAGAAGCTGACGCATCTGCTGCCCGAGGGGCAAAGCGGCGGCTTCATCATCCGGACGGTGGCCGAGAGCGCATCCGAGCGCGAATTGAGCTTCGATGTCGACTATCTGCGCAAGGTATGGGCCGGCATCGAGCAAAAGGCCGTGACCGCTTCGCCGCCTGCGCTGCTTCATCAGGATCTCAATCTGAGCCTGCGCGTGCTGCGTGACATGGTGCACGACGATACCGGACGCATCCTGATCGACTCGCGCGAAACCTATCGGCGCGTGCTCGGCTTCGCGCAGGATTTCATTCCCAATGTCGCGGCTCGCGTGCAGCACTACCTGGGCGAGCGGCCCTTGTTCGATCTCTACAGCGTGGAGGACGAAATCGAGCGCGCCCTGGCGCGGCGGGTCGAGTTGAAGTCGGGCGGTTATCTGATCATCGATCAGACCGAAGCGCTCACCACGATCGACGTCAACACCGGCGCATTCGTCGGCGGGCGCAGCTTCGACGATACGATCTTCAAGACCAATCTGGAGGCGGCACAAGTCATCGCCAGGCAGCTTCGCCTGCGCAATCTGGGCGGCATCATCATTCTCGACTTCATCGACATGGAGAGCGAGGAGCATCGCAATGCGGTGCTCAACGAGCTGCGCAAGGCCCTGGCGCGCGACCGGGTGAGAATGACGGTCAACGGCTTCACGCAGCTGGGCCTGGTGGAGATGACGCGCAAGCGCACCCGAGAAAGCCTGGCCCATGTTTTGTGCGAATCCTGCCCCGTCTGCGAGGGCCGCGGGGCTCTGAAGACCGCGCAAACGGTGTGCTATCAGATCTTGCGCGACATCCTGCGCGAATCGCGGCAGTTCAATGCGCGCGAATTTCGGATTCTGGCCTCGCAGACGGTCATCGACCGCTTCCTCGACGACGAGTCGCAACACCTCGCGATGCTCGAGGAGTTCATTCGAAAGCCCATCTCGCTGCAGGTGGAGAATCAGTACAACCAGGAACAGTACGACGTCATCCTGATGTAGCGCGCTCTGCCGGCATGGCGGCCGGCGTCTGCGTCGATGGCGCGCCCATCCCTTGGCGTTCGAGCATCGCGAGCATCGCGCGCCTGCTCACCGGCTTGATGAGGACATCGTGAAAGCCGGCAGCGAACAGCGCCTTGGGTTCGTCGCGCATCGCGTGCGCCGTGTAGGCCACGATTCGGGTGGGCGAGTACGAAGCCGATGCGCGCAGGGTCTTGCAGACCTCGATGCCGCTCATGCCGGGCATGCTGATGTCCAGCAGGACGAGATCGAAAGCTCTCTGTGCCATCGCAGTCAGGGCGGCAGCGCCGCTGTCGACCATGCGCGTCGTCCAACCCGATCTGCGCAGATGAGCATTCGCCAACTCGGCGTTGATGGCGTTGTCGTCGACGATGAGAGCCGCGGATGTGTATTTCACGATGGATTTTTCTGCGCGGCATCCCGCATGGGGAGCACGAAGTAGAAGACCGCACCGGCGCCGACGCTCGAACTCACGCCGATGGCGCCGCCCATGAGCTCCACGAGTTCGCGCGCCAGTGCCAGTCCGAGACCTGTGCCCGCATAATTGCGCGTCATGAAGCCCTCGCCCTGGACGAATCGCTCGAATATTCTGGCCTGGACATGGGTATCGATGCCGGGGCCCGAGTCCCTGACTTCGAAGCGCAGATGGTCGCCTTCGCGCTGGACGACGAGCTCGGTCCAGCCGCTGACGGTGAATTTGACCGCATTGTGCAGCAAGTTGTTGAGTACCTGAACCGTCTTGGTTCGGTCGCAGACGAAGTCTGCGGGCAAATCATCGGCTGCTTGCAGCCTGCATTCGATTCCCTTGCCGGCGGCCGCGGCCGCGTGGACTTGCACGACTTCCTCGAGCAGCGGGCGCAGGGGAACTGCGCCGAGGTCGAGCTCCATGCGTCCTGCCTCGATCTTGGCCAGATCGAGTATGGAGTTTACGAGCTCGAGCAGATGACAGCCGCTCGAGTAGATCAGTTCGGCGAATTTGCGCTGCTCGGCGTCGTTCAGTTCGGTCTGGAGCAGGTCGGCGAAGCCGAGGATGCCGTTGAGCGGCGTGCGCAGCTCGTGCGACATGCTGGCGAGGAACTCCGATTTCATCCGGTTGGCCGATTCGGCCTGCTCCATGGCGGCCTGCAGCGCTTCGTGGGCGCGGCGTCGGCGACCGATCATGGTCAGCAGCGCGATCGCGAATGCGACCACGGCCGCGCTCATCAAGCCGCCGGCCGCCAGATAACGGATGCGCCGCGCGTGATAGTCGGCGAAGGCCTCGTCGTGTGCGCTTCCGACCTGAACCACGAAGGGATAGTCCGATAGCGCGCGGTACGCCACGATGCGCGTGATTTCATCCACCGAGCTTGGGGCGACGTAGCTTCCCACCGGCAAGACTGCGAGATGGGTGAAGAGCGCCGAGCGCATGATGTCCTGGCCGACCGTCGTATCCGCGCCCGACTGACGGGCTCGGACGACGCCGTCGGTGCCCACCAGAGTCACCATGCCGCGCTGGCCCAGGTCGACCTGGCGGTAGAAGTTGGAGAAGTAGAACGGGTCGACGGAGACGACGACGACGCCGCCGAAGCTGCCGTCCGGCTTGGTGATGCGGCGCGTCAGCTGAATCGACCACTTGCCCGACGCGCGGCCGAGCACGGGTTTGCTGACGAACAGCCCCTTATTGTCGCCTGCGACATGTACCCGGAAGTGTTCGCGATCGGCGAGATTCACCGGCTTGAAGTTCGTCAGGTTGGACATGAGCAACTTGCCCGTCTCGTCGATCACACCGAGCTGATTGAAGAGTTCGGCCGATATGCGTCCTTCGGCGGTGTAGCGTGCGAGATCCAAGGCCATGCCGTGACGCTCGTACTGGTCCTTTACGAACAGCACGACTTGATCGACGGCCCGGATGGTGCGCACGATGTGTTCTTCGAAGGCGCGCGCGAGGTTGGCGTTTTCCTTGATGGTCGTGCGCAGCGTCAGATCGCGCTCCACGTTCAGCGCGTACAGGAAGGATCCCCAGATGCTGGCCAGCAGGAACCCGCTGAACACGATGACGAGCAGCCTGGCATCGGCGCGCACCGGTTTCCCGGGTGACTGTGCGGCCCGGCGTGACTGGGGGAAAACGAGTGCGTCGCTCATGGTTCTCGACGAGGATTTCTCGGGCGCCAGCCCTGCTGCAGGCAAGACTGGCCTTTATCGAGTGCCTAGTCTAGGTGCGACAGCGGCGCGGCAATCCACTGATTAGGGCGATGGAGTCTACTCACTTCGGGCCATTGGCTGGCCCGGCCGAGGTCTGCCAGGGTGGGCTGCATCGAGCGAGGGCTCGGCCCTGATCGTGGACGATACTGGACGGCCGAACGGCAGCTTCAAGCGTTCGCGTCGGCAGTGCCGGAGGCAGCCCATCTTCGGGCCGGCGGAGCGAATACGCGGCCCGTGTCTAATCGACGATGGTCTGCGACTGCTCTCGCATGTACTGCTGCAGGTAATACGCCGAACCGGCGCTCTTGCCTGTGGCCCCGGATGCTTTCCAGCCCCCGAAGGGCTGATAGCCCGGCCAGGCCCCGGTCGTCCCGCCTTGCGGGCGGTTGCAGTACGTGACGCCCGCTTCGATGTGCTCCAGGAACCAGTCGATCTCGTCCTTCGCGCCATAGAAACCGGCCGTCAGCGCGTAGTCCGCCGAGTTGGCGACCTCCATCGCTTCTTCCATGCTGCCGACGGGCGTGAGCAGCAGAATAGGCAGGAACAGCTCCTCGCGCCACAGCGGGTGGCCCGGGCGCAATTGCGCGATGGTCGGCGCGCAGAAATAGCCCCTGACCAGAGCGCCTTCGTTCAGCACGCGGCCACCGCACAGCACTTGGCCTTCGACCGAAATCTCGGCGCTCAGTCTCTGGAACCGCTCGTAGGCGGCACGTCCGATCACCGGCCCCATTCGGTGCGCGCGCTGCGACGGGTCGCCCACCTTGATGTCGCGCACGTGCGCCAGCATGCGCTCGACGAGTTGATCGGTGATTACGCGCTCGACCAGTACGCGGGAGCAGGCGGCGCAATCCTGACCCTGCAGGCCGAAAGCCGAGCGCACGATGCCCAGGGCGGCCCGGTCGAGGTCGGCGCTGCGACTGACGATGACGACATTCTTGCCGCTCATCTCGGCGATACAGGGTCTCGGATAGCGATGGGCCGCGAAGGCGCGCAGAATCTTCATCCCGACGTCATGGGAACCCGTGAAGGTGATCCCGGCAATGTCGGGATGACGCATCAGAGGGTCGCCCACACGCATGCCGTTGCCCGTCAGGTAGTTGAAGGCCCCCGCAGGGACGCCCGCTTCGCGCAGGCACTGCGCGAACAGCCAGCCGCACCACGGCGTCGCGGCGGCCGCCTTGTGGACCACGCAGTTGCCCGCCAGCAGGGCGGCCGCGACCGGGCCGCCCGCGAGCGAGAACGGACAGTTGAAAGGCGCGATCACGGCCCAGACACCGTACGGCTTGAGCAGGGCCCGGTTGCGGCTGACGAAGCCCTCGAGGGCGTCCTTGGGCAGGTCGCGCATGAAGCCGTGGTTGTCCTGCATCTCGCGGCAGTACCAGCGGATCGAGTCCACGGTGGCCTGCACTTCGCTCAATGCTTCCAGGCGGTTCTTGCCGACTTCGAGGACTGCGACGGCAGCCAGGTGGAACGCGCTCGCTTCCAGCAGCGCGGCGGCGCGCATGAGGATATCCGCCCGGCGGGGCCAGGGCGTCCGCGACCAGGCGGGCCATGCTGCGCGCGCGGCCCGCACGGCGAGATCTACCTCCTCGGCGGTACCGTCCTGGAACCTGCCCAAGACGATGTCGGTGTCGATCGGACTGCGCGATTCGAACTGACCGTCGGCGCGTGCGTCGTGGCCTCCGATCAGCATGGCATGCTCGGCGCCCAGATTGGAGCGAACTTCCGTCAGCGCCGCGTCGAGGCGGGCGTTCACCTCCGCCGGAGGATCGAACATCGTGGCGTAGGTCGGCCGGAACGTATCGTCCGTTTCCGAGCGGCGCTTCGTGCGATGGTGGCGTCTCACGGCAGTGAACGGATGGGCGTGGTGTCAGACATTTCAATCCGAGGGTCAAGCCGAACCAGGCAACCCCGCCCGTGCTCGGGCAGATGGGACGTATGCTGGCGCTTGGCTGGAATCGCGTCGCGCGATCTTCTTGCAGAGCGGCTGTGGCGCTATCGCGAGTCGCGGGATTCTAACGGTACCCAGGCGGGTCCGCAAACCGGCCCGACGAGACGGTCAGGCGGCTTGTCCCGGTGCGGCGGCCTCGGGGCTGCGCGCCTGAGCGTCGTTCGCCGAGTCGAGTGCCGGCGGCGCCGAAGGTTTCGGCGCCACGCTCGCGCCGGCTTCCGTGTCGGTCGGTTGCGCGGCCAGATTCTTCTTGATGCCGACCAATACGTCGTGCTGGGCCCTGAGCGCGAGCAACTGCTGCTCGATCTGCTTGCTGCGGTCACCGACCGAGTGGAGGTTGTGCTGCAGCTTGCGCAGGTTGTCGACGCGCTTGTTCAACTGCGTCTCGTGCTCCTTGATCGCCGCGTTCAGGGGCAGCATCGATGCGCGCAGCCAGGCTTGGGTGTCGGTGCGAGTCACCTCGAATATGCGGCGCGCTTCGGCCACCAGGCTGTTGTAGAAGTTGGTCACGAGAAAGTGCTTCTCGGTAAGAATCTGCTTCGGATGATGGCAGAACTCGACCGCCACCTGTTCCAGCTGGTGCATGGCGAGACCATGCTTCTCCATGTTGAGCGGAGGGGGCGAAAGCTTCTCGAAGCCGGCCTTGTCGTGGAAATGCGCGTAGGCCTCCTCGACCAGGCTGAGAATGTCATCGGCGTATCGAATGATGCGGTTGGATTGCGCCGTGAAATGATTGAACAGTCCCTGCATGCTCTTGAACAGTCCCGCCGTCGACCATGCGCCCTCGATGTATTGGCGATCCTTGTTCACCAGGGTCTCGAGCGCTTCGTCGGACAGGGTCTTCAGCAGGGAGGTCGCTTGTCGCGACAGCACTTCGTGCGTGTCCTGGTAGCGCTCGACCGTCTCCAGATAGTCCGTGCGGTCCTGCTCGAGCTTGGTCAACATCGATTGCGCCACGTCGCGGTTCTTCCCCGCCAACTCCGCCAGGGTCTTGTGCTCGGCGCGCGCGGCGTTGAACTGAGCGACGATCGACTGACGCGAAGCTTCGACCATGGCGCCGATCTCGCGCTGCACGGCCGTGCGCATGATCTCCTGCTTGGCCGGGATGATCTCGTCGGCGAGCAGGCGTTCCAGGTTCTCGATGCCGCTCTTCTCCAGCAAAGCGCGGTCGCCGCGGATGCGCGCAACGAGGGCTCGCTTGGCCGAGAGCGGCAACACGGACCGAGTCGGCAGATCGAGCAGCCGCGCGGTTTCCTCCAACTGGCGATCGATGCTTTCGCGGATTTCTTCGTCGGTCTTGATGTCGTCCCAGAGCAGATCGATCTTGTTCAACACCGCCAACCTGCGCGTGACGCGCGGCTCGACATGCTTGCGCCACACCTCCAGGTCCGAACGCGTGACGCCGGTGTCCATCGCGAGGAGAAACAGCACGGCATGCGCGTTGGGGATCATGCTCATGGTCAGCTCGGGTTCGCTGCCCAGGGCGTTCAGGCCCGGCGTGTCCAGGATGACCAGTCCGCTGGTAAGCAGCGGATGCGGGTAGTTGATGAGCGCGTGGCGCCATGCCGGAATCTCGACCTGATCGGGTTCACCGGCGGCAGCGCCCTCGGCCGGCTCGTCGTACAACCCGAGTGCCTTCGCCTCGTCGCGGGACACCGTTTTGGTCTGTGCGAGCGTGCGCAACGCTTCCGCAAGGGCGGTTTCCGAGTCGGGGTCCAGATCGATCTTGATCCATTCCACAGGGTTGCGCTTCAGTGAGGCGATCGTCTCGCTGCGGCGCCGCGTTTCGATCGGGAGCAGCCGCACATAGGGGGCGTCGCGGGAATCGTGGAACAACTCGGTCGGCGACATCGTGGTGCGGCCGATGTCCGAGGGCAGAATGCGGCGCTTGTAGTGGCCGAACAGCAGCGCGTTGATGAGCTCCGTCTTGCCGCGCGAGAACTCCGCGAGCAGAGCGAGCGTCATGCGCTCGTGCTTGAGATTCTCGACCAGATCGTAGATCCGCAGTGACTGCTGGATGTCCGCGATGCCGTTGGTGTCGAGCCATGCCTTGTACGACTCGATGCCGGCGATCATCTCCGCGCGCCACCGGGCGAATTCGGCGATTCTGGATTCCAGTGTTGTCGTCATGATGTCCTGCCCTCGTCCCAAGCGCACAGCTGCCGCGCCATGGCTTCAGGACGCGCGTCGATTTCTACGATTTTCTGTCGGGAGCGGTTGCCGTGGGCGATGCGCACGGCAGACCGAGGCAGGGCGAACGCGGCTCTGAGATACTCGATCAACGCATCGTTGGCGCGATCGTCGCTCGCCGGCGCCGCGATACGGATCTTCAAGGCTTCGCCATGCCGACCGGCTGGGCCGCTCGCGCTTGCTCCCGGCTGAACGTGCAGCGTGAGTGCGAGCGCCCGGCCGTCCCCACGGGACTTGGCCCAGTCCGGCAGCCGGTGCTCCCGGTGTTCCCGTTGCACGGTTTTCGTCAAAACGCTCTCGTCACGTTCATCTCCATCCACGCTATCGGCACCATCAACAGGAGCTGGAGGATGATGATCAGGACCAAGGGGGACAGATCCACGTTGGCCACCATCGGCACGCGCTTCTGCAGCGGGCGCAGCAGCGGCTGAGTGAGGCTGCTCAGAAGCGGCCCGACCGGGCTGTACGGATTCACCCAGGAAAGGATGGCTTGCACGATGACAGCCACCATCAGGATGTAGATGCTCGTCTTGAGCACCTTGACCATTCCCAGCACGAGGACCCCGAAGAAGGCGGCTGCCCCGATAGCCCCGAGCTCCACGCCGCCCAGGGCGAGTACCGCGAACAGGATGAGCACCTCGCACAGCCAAGCCAGCAGCAGGGTTGCCAGATCCATCCCCCACAAGCCGGGAACGATGCGCCGGGTAGGCTTGACCAGGAAGTCGGTCAGTGCATTCAGGAACTGCGAGATCGGATTGCGATAGGGCGCGCGCACGAGCTGCAGATAGAAGCGCAGCAGCAGCGCGAGCGCAAAGAGACCGACCACGGTCTGGATGAGAAAGATGGCTGCCTGGGTGAGCATTTAGCGCGCCTTCCCGAGTTCGTCGCCCAGTTCGCCGGCCCGCTGCATCGCGGCGTGCACGGCGCGGGCGATGGCCGCGCCGACCTGATCGCTCTCCATCGTGGCCAGCGCCCGCTCGGTCGTGCCGCCTTTCGAGGTGACGCGCTCGCGCAATACCCCGACGTCTTCGTCGCTGGCCTGCGCAAGGCGAACCGCGCCTGCGAATGTGCCCATGACCAATGTCTGTGCGTCCTTCGGCTCGAATCCCATGTCCAGAGCCGCCTTCCGCACGGCCTCGATGAAGTAAAACACGTAGGCGGGTCCGCTGCCGGATACCGCCGTGACAGCGTCGATCAACTCTTCGCGTCCGACCCAGATCGCATCGCCCACCGCACGCAGGATGGCTTCGGCACGCGACTTCTCTTCGCTGCTGACTTCGGCCCTGGCGAACAGTCCCGATACCCCGGCACCGATCAGCGCGGGCGTGTTCGGCATCACCCTCACGATACGTGCATGGCCGCCGAGCCAGCGCGCCAGATCGGCCGTACGGATACCGGCCGCAATGCTGACGATCAACTGGCGGCCGAGCATGGGCGCCAGTTCTCGCGCCACCTCGTGCATGTGCTGAGGCTTCACGGCCAGCACCAGCGTATCGGCGTCCCCTGCTACATCGGCAAGTTTGCCGGATACCTTGATGCCGAAGCGCTGCGAGAGCCGGTCTCGCTGCTCGGCTGCGATGTCGACCGCGCTCAGCGAGGAGGCGGCACAGCCGTTGGCGATCAGGCCGCCCACCAAGGCGCTGGCCATGTTGCCGCCGCCCACGAATGCAATCTTGTCGTTCATGTCAGATCCTATGCCGAGCCGTCGGAGTCGAGCGGCGATGGAAGAAGGGCGACGGGACGCCTTGCGCGCTCCCCGCCCGAGTGCTTCCCGCTATTATCGCTTGGCCGTGGCGCGGCCCGGTGCCTGCAAAGTCATCCCGCCGCGCCGCTGCCATGTTGCCCATCCGTCTTCGCGCCGCTGCAGCCGCCGAACCCCTTGGCGCCACGGCGCGCGGGCGTTCGAATTCGACGACATCGAGGGAGGAATACGATGCTCATAGCCGATGCGCAAGTCCACATCTGGGCGGCGAGCACGCCCGAGCGGCCCTGGCCGCCGGGACGCCACAAGGCTCACCGGGAGGTACCGCTCGGGGCCGATGATCTGCTGGCCGAGATGGATGCGGCAGGGGTGGATCGGGCGGTTCTGGTGCCGCCGTCGTGGGAAGGCGAGCGCAACGATCTCGCCATCGCGGCGGCCCGAGCCCATCCCGGGCGCTATGCTGCCATGGGGCGGCTGGATCCGGATGCGCCCGGCGCGCGCGAGCAGCTGCAGACCTGGCGCGCCCAGGGCATGCTCGGATTGAGGTTCTCGCTGCACCGGCCGTTCTCGCGGCCGATTCTGACCGAAGGGCGCATGGATTGGGTCTGGGCGGAGTGCGAACGCCTCGGGCTGCCCATCTTCGTGCTCGTCTCGCACGATATCGTGCATCTGATCGACCAGGTGGCCGAGCGCCATCCCGGCCTTAAGCTGGTGATGGATCACTGCGCGCTCAACAGCAGCCTGCGCGACGAAGCAGCCTTTCGCGACTTCGACAAGCTGCTGGCGATCGCACGCCGGCCCAATGTCGCGGCCAAGGTGAGCTGCTTTCCGGGCTACACCACCGATGAGTATCCGTACCGGTTTACTCACCCCTACATCCAGCAAGTCGTGGAGCGCTTCGGGCCGCGGCGCACGTTCTGGGGCACTGACCTGACTCGCCTGCCGTGCACCTATCGGCAGGGCGTCACCCTGTTCACCGAGGCGTTGCCCTTCCTCAAGGGCGAGGACCTCGCCTGGGTCATGGGGCGTGGCTTGTGTCAGTGGATCGGATGGGCGTTGCCGGCCGGCGCCTAGCGTCCTGAGTCAGGGATTCGTCGACGCATGGCCGAGATTCAAACCGATACCCAGGGCTGTTCGGCGAAATAGCGCTGCTCGAAGCCCTCGATGCGCTCGATGTGCTGCAGGACCAGACCGATGTCGTCGAGCCCTTTCACCAATCTTTCCTTGGCGGCCGGGTCGATCTCGAACTGGTAGATCGTTCCGTCGGGGCCGGTCACGGTTTGGGCCGGCAGATCGACGGTGATCTCGGCGCCCGGTTGCGCGTGCAGCTGCTCGCGCAGGCGCTGGCATTCGGCATCGCTCAGGACGATCGGCAAGAACCCGTTCTGCAGGGCGTTGCCGTAGTGGATGTCGCCGAACGAGGGCGCGATGACGCTGCGGATGCCGTAGTCGTACATGACGTAGACCGCCGCCTCGCGCGACGAGCCGCAACCGTAGTTCGCCGCCGCGACCAGGACCTTCGCACCTCGATACTTCGCCTGGTTGAGCACGAACTCGGGCCGCTCGTTGCCCTGGGCATCGAAGCGCATGTCGTGGAAGAGCCAGCGCTCGAAGCCTGGTTCGCGCGCCTTGCGCAGGAAACGAGCGGGAATGATCCGGTCGGTGTCGCAGTTGACGATGTCGATCGGCGCCGCTGTGGCAGTGAGCTTAGTGAACGGTTCCATGCGTTGCCTCCTACAGAGCGCGCACGTCGGTGATGCGGCCGGTAATGGCCGCCGCGGCGGCCATGGCGGGCCCCATCAGGTGGGTACGCGCGCCCTTGCCCTGGCGACCTTCGAAATTGCGGTTGGACGTCGAGGCGCTGCGCTCGCCGGACGGCACCTGGTCTCCGTTGATGCCCACGCACATCGAGCAGCCGGCATCGCGCCACTCGAAGCCAGCTTCGATAAAGATCTTGTCGAGCCCTTCCGCTTCGGCTGCGACCTTAACCAAGCGCGAGCCCGGCGATACGACCGTCGGCACACGGGCCTTGCGTCCCCGGGCGATGGCCGCTGCTGCGCGCAGATCTTCCAGCCTGCCGTTGGTGCACGAGCCGATGAAAACCCGATCGACGGCGATGTCGCTGATCGGCATGCCGGGCGTCAGGCCCATGTAGCGCAGCGAGCTTTCCATGCGTGCGCGGCGCGAGGCATCGGCTTCCTGGGCCGGATCCGGCACCGCGCCGCTCACCGGCACGCCTTCCTCCGGATTCGTTCCCCAGGTGACCATGGGTTCGAGCCGGCTCGCGTCCAGGCCGACTTCGCGGTCGAAGCGCGCCTGCGGATCGCTCGGCAGGCTGCGCCAATAGGCGAGTGCGCTATCCCAGGCCTCGCCCGCGGGGGCATACGGCCGTCCGGCAAGGTATTGGTACGTCGTGTCGTCGGGCGCGATCATGCCCGCGCGGGCGCCCGCTTCGATCGACATGTTGCACATCGTCATGCGCGCTTCCATCGTCAGTGCGCGCACGGCCGCACCCGCATACTCGATCACGTGCCCTTGCGCGCCGCCGATGCCGATCTTGGCGATGACGGCGAGGATCACGTCCTTGGCGGTGACGCCCGGCGGCAGGGCGCCGTCGATCCTGATCAACATGCTCTTGGGCTGCTTCTGCCACAGGCATTGGGTGGCGAGCACCTGCTTGACCTGCGATGCGCCGATGCCGAAGGCGAGGGCGCCGAACGCACCGTGCGTCGACGTATGCGAGTCGCCGCAATTGATCACCAGCCCGGGCAGCGTGAGGCCGAGTTCGGGCGCGGCCACATGGACGATCCCTTGCCGGGCGTCGTCCATGTGAAAGTGCCGGATGCCATGCTTGGCCGTGTTGCGCGCGAGATTCTCGATCAGGCCGCGCGCCTCGCCGTCGGCGATGCCCGGGATGCCCAGATGCCGGTCGACTGTGGGCACGTAGTGGTCGTCGAAGGCGAAGCTTTGCTTGGGGCTGCGCACCTCGCGGCCTTCGCGGGCCAGGGCGGTGAACGCATGAAAGGAGCCTTCGTGCAGATAATGCCGATCCACGAACAGCAGCGCGTCGCCCCCGGCGCCCCGCGTGATGACATGTCGATCCCAGATCTTTTCGAACAGCGTGCGCGCCATGCGTCTTGCCTCCTCTCGGGCGGATCGAGGACGACTATAGCATGCGTCGAGAGCCCGATTCCTGCCCCCGCGTTCGGCGCTCGCTCGACTCATCCTGCCTATAATGGGTGGACAAGCCTGCGGAGAACACGATGATCAGAGCGGCAATACACGGTCTGGGGCGCTGGGGCCAGAGGCTCCTCGATTCGGTGCGAGACAGCGACAAGCTGCGGATCACGACCGGGATTTCCCGTGAGCCCGACAAGCACGCGGCGCTGGCGGCCGAGTTCGGGATCGAGGTCGTATCGTCCTACGCTCGGGTACTCAAGAATCCGCATATCGATGCAGTGATTCTTGCGACGCCGCATACCCAGCATGCGGCCCAGATCGTTCAGGCGGCCAAAGCAGGCAAGCATGTATTCGTGGAAAAGCCGTTCACGCTGACGCGGGCGAGCGCAGAGAAGGCCATCGACGCATGCAAGGAGGCCGGAGTCACGCTGGTGCTCGGCTTCAATCGTCGCTATGCGCCTTCGTTCGTCGAGATGATGCGGCGGATCGAAGCCGGGGACATCGGCCAGGTGGTGCACGTCGAAGCCCAGAACTCGGGGCCCACGGGGCACAGCCTCAAGCCTGGTCATTGGCGCTCGACGCGCCGGGAAGCGCCGGCGGGCGGCATGACCGCGCGCGGCGTGCATGCGCTCGACTGCCTGATCCGCATCGCGGGGCATGTCGCCACGGTTTATGCGAGTTCGCAAAAGCTCGTGCTGCCGGCGGACATCGACATCGACGATACCACCACCATGCTGCTCCGATTCGCGCGGGGCGCGAGCGGCAGCCTGACGACCGTGTTCGTGACCGGCGACTACTGGCGGGTCATGGCGGTGGGCACGAAGGGCTGGCTGGAGCTGCGCAGCGACACCGAACTGGTGGCTCGTGCGCTGACGGGCGCGCCTCAGGCGTTCCTGTTTCCGGCGGTCGACAAAGAGCGGGCCGAGCTGGAAGCCTTCGCCGACGCGGTCGAGTCGGGCGAGCGCTTCATCGTGTCGCCGGCCGATATCGTCAATGGCGTCGCCGTGCTGGAATCGATCGAGAAATCGTCGGCGCGGGGGCGGCCGATACAGATCCGTTAACCGCGCCGAGCAGGCTGCTCCCCGCAGTGCTCGCTGCCCATCGGGAGGTCGTCGACGTGCTATCCAGTGAGCTGATGGAACGGCTGCTCGAGTTCCGGCGTGAACGCGAGTGGGAGCAGTTCCATACGCCGCGCAATCTCGCGGCTGCGCTCTCGGTCGAGGCCGCCGAGTTGCTCGAGCACTTCATCTGGGCGTCGGACGCCCCCGCGCAGGCCATGGTGGCGCAGAAGAAGCAGGCGATCGGCGCCGAGCTCGCCGACATCGCGATGTACCTGTCGTACCTGGCCCACGATCTGGGCATAGACCTCGAATCGGCCGTGCGCGAAAAGATCGCCGTGAACGCCGAACGCTACCCCGTCGAGAAGGCGAAAGGGTCGAGCAAGAAGTACTCGGAGTTGTGATCCGGCGAGGGTGAATCGCGTCCGTCGGGGCGGAGCGGCGCTGCGAACCTGTTAATCTTGACCGCTCCCCACCAGACCCAGGAGTGCGATCATGGCGGACGGTTCGGCAGCCGAATCCAAGATACTTGCAGCCTATCGTGCGCGGACACCGCGCGCCGAGGCGCTCGCGCGCCAGGCGCGCGAGGTGCTGCCCAGCGGCATCGTGCACGATTCTCGGCGGACTTGGCCGTACTCGATCTACGGCGACCACGCGGTCGGCTCCCACAAGTGGGATATCGACGGCAACGAGTACGTCGACTACTACGGCGGTCATGGCTCGCTGCTCCTCGGCCACCAGCATCCCCAGGTGATCGCGGCCATCCAGGCCCAATTGGGCAAAGGGATGCACCTGGCAGCGGCGAACGAACTCGAGATCGAGTGGGCGCGCAGGATCCAGGCGATGATCCCTTCCGCCGAACGGGTGCGTTTCACCGCATCGGGCACCGAGGCGACCCAGCTGGCCATCCGGCTTGCGCGCGCGGCGACCGGGCGCGCCCGCATCCTGCGCTTCAAGAGTCATTTCCACGGCTGGCACGATCAGGTGGCGTTCGGCGTCAACGATCATCTCGACGGTTCGCCTTCGGTCGGCGTGCTCTCGGAGGTGGCGGCGCAGACCGCCCTGGTCCCGCCCAACGATGTGGCCGCCGTGGAGCGGCTGCTCTCCGAGCACAAGGACATCGCAGCGGTGATGCTGGAGCCGATCGGCAGCAGTTCGGGCACGATCCCGACCTCGCCGGAGGTGCTCAATGCCTTGCGCGACCTGACCAGCCGCCACGGCGCGCTGCTGATTTTCGACGAGGTCGTCACCGGATTTCGCGTGCATCCCGGCGGCGCGCAGGCGCTCTTCGGCGTCACCCCCGACATCACGACCCTGGCGAAGATCGTCGCCGGCGGCATGCCTGGCGGCGCGGTCGGCGCGCGCAAGGACATCCTCGATTGGCTGGATTTCGATGTCGCGGTTTCGAGCAAGCGCGAACGCGTCAATCACCAGGGCACGCACAATGCTCACCCGTGCAGCGCCGCGGCGGGCATTGCAACGCTCGACATCATCCGCGATTCGGACGTGTGCCAACGCGCCTCCGCGCTGGCGGCCAAGCTGCGCGCCGGCCTGAACGAAGTGCTCGAGGAGCAAGGCATCCCCTGGGCCATCTACGGCGAGCACTCGTTCTTTCACCTGCATTCCAATCCGCTGGGTGAGGCGATCCGGCCGACGAGCTTCGATGCGCGCACGCTGAGCATCGAAGCGCTCAAGGGCAAGGACGAGCGCATGCTGGGTAAACTGCGACTGGCCATGCTGGTTCACGGGGTGGATCTGAAGGGCTTCCGGGGCGGGATCGTTTCGGCCGCACACACCGATGCCGACATTGCGTTCACGGTGGATGCATGGCGCAAGTCGCTGCGCGATCTGAAAGCAGAAGAGGCGCTGCCCAAGATGGCTGCGGCGGCTGGCGCCTAGACCCGATGCTGTCTGTGATCTCGGAACGGAATGACCGTTAGCGACCGCGCTCTCGATATCCTGCGCACGACCTTCGGGCATGCCGAGTTCCGCGGACCGCAACGCGAGATCGTCGATCACGTCAGCGCGGGCGGGGATGCGCTGGTGCTCATGCCCACGGGCGGCGGCAAGTCGCTGTGCTACCAGATCCCGGCGCTGGTGCGTCGTGGTGTGGCCGTCGTCGTATCCCCGCTGATCGCGCTGATGCAGGACCAGGTCGCTGCGCTGACCCAGCTCGGCGTGCGCGCCGCGTTCCTCAACTCCACCCTCGACATGGAGCAGGCGCGGGCCGTTGAGAGCGCGTTCGCTCGCGGGCAACTCGACCTGCTTTACGTGGCGCCTGAGCGTCTGACCACACCGCGTTGCCTGGACCTGATCGATCGCGCCCAGGTTGCGCTGTTCGCCATCGACGAGGCCCACTGTGTCTCGCAATGGGGCCACGATTTCCGGCCCGAGTACCTGCAGTTGTCGCTGCTGCACGAGAAGTTTCCGAGCGTGCCGCGCATTGCGCTCACCGCGACGGCCGATCCGCAGACGCGGGAAGAGATCATCCAGCGTCTGGCGCTCGGCGAGGCGCGCGTCTTCGTGTCGAGCTTCGATCGTCCGAACATACGCTACACCATCGTCGACAAGGCGGATGCACGCACGCAGTTGCTGCGCTTCATTCGCGGCGAGCACGATGGGGATGCCGGCATCGTCTACTGCCTGTCGCGGCGCAAGGTCGACGAGACGGCGCACTGGCTGCAGGGGCAGGGGATCGTGGCGCTGCCCTATCACGCCGGCATGGATGCAGGCAGTCGCAACGAGCACCAGGCGCGATTTCAGCGCGAAGACGGCATCGTGGTCGTGGCGACGATCGCCTTCGGCATGGGGATCGACAAGCCCGACGTGCGCTTCGTCGCCCACCTCGATCTGCCCAAGAGCGTGGAAGGCTACTACCAGGAGACGGGCCGGGCCGGCCGCGACGGACTGCCGGCGAACGCCTGGATGGCCTACGGGCTCGGCGATGTCGTGCAACAGCGGCGCATGATCGAAGGCTCGGATGCCGGCGAGGCCTACAAGCGGGTCGCTTCGGCCAAGCTCGACGCGCTGCTCGCGCTGTGCGAGAGCGTGCAGTGCCGCCGCGTCCAGTTGCTGGCTTACTTCGGTGAGCCCGCCGAGCCCTGCGGCAACTGCGATACCTGTCTGGAGCCGCCCCAGACCTGGGATGCGACCGAAGCGGCGCGCAAGGCCTTGTCGACGATCTACCGCACCGGCCAGCGCTTCGGCGTGGTCCACCTGATCGATGTGTTGCGCGGGCGGACCAACGAGCGCCTGCTGCGCTGGGATCATCACCGGTTGACCGTCTTCGGCATCGGCGCGGACACCGACGACACCCAGTGGCGCAACGTGTTCCGCCAATTGGTGGCGCTCGGCTATGCCGAGGTGGATCACGAGGCTTACGGCGCGCTGCGGTTGACCGAGAGCGCGCGCCCCATACTGCGCGGCGAGCAGACAGTGCAGATGCGGCGCAGCCTCGAGACCAAGGCGTTGAAGAAGGTGCGCGGACGCAGCGTGGCGCCGACGCCGGTCGGTGCGGCCGACGAGGATCTGCTGGCCCGGTTGAAGGCATGGCGTCTGGAGGAAGCACGACGCCAGGCGGTGCCCGCCTATGTGATTCTGCATGATGCGACGCTCGCTGCCATCGCGCAATCGGCCCCCGCGGACCTTGCCGGGTTGTCGGAGATCTCGGGCATCGGGCAGAAGCGCCTGGAGCGCTATGGCGAGGCCGTGCTCGACGTCGTGCGCGGCGCGCGGGGATGACGCCGGCGGCCGCCGAGGCTGTCGCCCGGTCCGCAAAGTAAATTACTATCGGTCTTCATCGCGGAGGAACTCTCTACATGCTGCTCGCGCAGCCAGGCAAGATCGGTGCGCTCACGCTGAAGAATCGCGTGATCATGGCTCCGATGGGCACCAACTACAGCACGACCGACGGACTGTCGACCGAACGCGACAAAGCCTATTACGCCGAGCGCGCCAAGGGCGGGGTTGCCGCCATCATGACCGAGGCGATGGTCGTGACGGAGCATGCCCGTCCGCATCACAATTCCCTTTGCGTCTACCATGACCGGTTCATCCCCGGTCTGGCGAGCCTCGTCGACGCGGTTCACGAGCACGACTGCTACGTGTTCGGTCAGTTGAACCATCGCGGCGGGCTGTTGCGCCGTTCGGTGCTCAACATGGAGCCGGTGGGGCCCTCCGCCTGGCACAACCCGAACACCGGGGATGCGGTTCGCCCGCTCGAGATCGCCGAGATCGCGCGGATCCAGCAGCAGTTCGTGCAGGCGGCGCGGCGGCTGGTGCAGGCAGGCTATGATGGCGTGGAGATCCATGCCGGCAACGGTTACCTCTTCCAGCAGTTCTTCACCTCGCGCATCAACAAACGCACCGATCGCTACGGGGGCAGCCTCGAGAACCGCATGCGGCTGCTGCTGGAGACCGTGGACCAGGTGCGCGAGGCGCTGCCGAAGACCGTGCTCATCGTGCGCTTGTCGTGCACCGAATACTTGCCGCAGGGCTACAGCGAGGCCGACATCATCGCGTTGGCGCGCGCGCTCGAGCATGCCGGCGTGGACGCGCTCGATCTCTCCGGCGGCAGCAATGAAAGTCCTCAGCTGTCGAAATACTGCATCCAGCCCCCCTCCTTTGCCCGGGGCATGCTCGCGCCATACGCGAAGCCGATCAAGCAGGCGGTGTCGATCCCGTGCTTCGTCGCGGGGCGCATCGTCGATGCCGGCGACGGCGAGGCCGTGCTGGCAGCGGGCGCCGCGGATTTCATCTCGCTCGGCCGCGCGCTGTATGCCGATCCGCATTGGTGCCTGAAGGCCTTCGGTCAGGTCGCCGCGCCCATCCGCGCCTGCATCGCCTGCAACGTCTGCTTCGAGCGTCTGACGCTCGAGAAGGACGTCGCCTGCGTTCACAATCCGATGATCGGCACTGAATTCGAGGCGCTCGAGCACGCGGAGCCCCAGTTGTTCCCCGAGCTGCGGATCTCGCCGCAGCGACGCAAGCGGGTGCTCGTGCTCGGCGCCGGCGTGGCCGGGATGGAGGCGGCCCGTGTCCTGGGCGCCCGCGGTCACGAGGTGGAGGTTTGGGAGAAGTCGAGCGAACTCGGCGGGCAGATGAAACTCGCGATGGCGGCGCCCGACAAAATCGAGGTCGAGCCGATCTGGTCCTACCGCTGGCGGCAGGTGCAGGCGCTCGGCGTGCCCGTGAAGACGGCCATGCAGACCACGACGCAGGCCGTGCGTGTTTTCGCGCCCGACTTCGCCATTGTCGCCACGGGCTCGGTGCCACGAGCGATCCCGTTCGATGTGACCCGGCTCAGCACCGATGTGCGGGTCATGCATGCTTGGGACTATCTCGCCGAGCCCGAATCGGTTGCGGCGGGGGCGAGCGTGACGATCATCGGCGGCGGCATGGTGGGCATGGAGGCGGCCGATCTGCTGGTGGCGCGCGGCGCGCGTGTTCGGGTGGTGGAGGCACTTGCCGACGTCGCGCAGGGCATGGCGCGCAACAACCGCTTCGAACTGATCGAGCGCGTCCGCGCAAAAGGTGTGGAGATCGTGACCGAGGCAGCGGTCGCCGCCCTCGACGCGCGTCAGATTCTGCTCACGGTGGGACCGACCAAGGACGAACGTCGCATGGACATCGGCGACGCGCTGATCGTGGCGATCGGGCCGCAGCCGGTGCGCGATGCGGCCGAGGCGCTGCAGGCAGCGGGCGTGCCTCACGAGTTCGTCGGGGACGCGCATCGCCCCGGCGATTTCCTGGCGGCAATACGCGATGCCTGGATGGTGGCGCTGTCGGTCGACACGTTGCCTGCGTCGCAGCCGTGATATCGATTCAGCGAGGAGGAGGCATCATGACGACCCCGTACGAGATCTACGCGATTCGCTATGCGATGCGCAATGTCAATCGGCCGGCCAACTTCGTCGGCGGCGATCCGCACGATGCGCCGATGAACATGGATTACTTCGTCTGGCTGGTGCGCAACGCCGAACGCAGCATCGTGCTCGATACCGGTTTCAATGCCTCGATGGCGAAGAAGCGCGCCCGAACCCTGTTGCGTACACCCGCCGAGGGTCTTTCCATGATGGGGCTGCAGGCGAAGGATGTGAGCGAGATCGTGATCTCACACATGCATTATGACCATGTCGGTACCTTCGATGAGTTTCCGCGTGCGCGCTTTCATCTTCAGGACGCCGAGATGGCGTATGCGACCGGGCGCAACATGGGCTATCGCCAGTTCGGACACAGCTACGAGCCCGACGAAGTGTGCGGCATGGTGAGGCTTGTCTTCGACGGTCGCGTCAATTTCATCGATGGCGAGGCCGGAATCGCTCCGGGCATCAGCCTGCACAGGGTCGGCGGCCATACGGACGGCGTGCAATGCATGCGGGTATGGACGCAGCGCGGCTGGGTGGTGCTGGCGTCGGACACGAGCCATTACTACGAACATTTCGAGCAGTACCGCGTGTTTCCCACCACGTACAATCTGGGCGATGTCATGCGGGGCTATGAAACCTTGCGTCGCCTTGCCGACTCGATGCAGCACATCATTCCCGGCCACGACCCGCTGGTGATGAAGCGCTATCCGGCCCCGTCGCGGGAACTCGAGGGCATCGTGGCGCGCCTGGACGTCGCGCCGAGGGAATGAGAAACGAGCCGGCATTGTCTGCCCGCGGGCGTGTTCCTGGGGGCTGACGAATCCCGCAGCGCCGAATTCGATCGATCTGGAGTTTCGAGATGACAGCATCCCTGCCGCCCTTGCTCGAGAACGCAACCCGAGACCTGGCCCGCTTCAGCGCGGAGCTTAGCTTCGGCCAAATCCCCAAGGAAGTCGTGGAGCACATGAAGCTGTCGTTGCTCGACAGCATCGGGGTATGCCTGCATGGCGTGACCTTGCCCTGGACGCGCCACGTGCAGGCCATGGTCGAGGCGGAGGGATCACTCCCCCAGGCCTCCATCTACGGCAGCGGCAAGAAGACCTCGATCGCCAACGCGGTGCTGGTCAATTCGACCGCCGGCCACGCCTTCGAGCTGGACGACATCCACAAGGAGTCGATCATCCATCCGGGCTCGCTCGCGTTGCCCGTTGCGATGGCATTCGCCGAGGCGAAGGGAGGCGTCAGCGGGCAGGCCTTGCTGTCCGCGATGATCGCCGGCTACGAAGTCGGTGCGCGCGTCGGCAATGCCGCGACCGTTCGATTGCTGTTGAAGGGGTTCCATCCGCAGGGAACCTCGGGCGCCTTTACGGCGGCAGCCGCAGCGGCGCACATGCGCGGCCTGGATGCGCATCAGACGCTGCATGCCTTCGGCATCGTGGGTTCCCAGGCAGGCGGGCTGATGGCGGCGCAGGAAGGCGCGATGGTGAAGCGCTTCCATTCCGGGCGCGCGGCGCAAAGCGGCGTGTATGCCGTGCTGCTCGCCGAGCGGGGATTCACGGGCATCGAGGATGTGCTCGAAGCCGCTTATGGCGGCTATCTGGTGACGCATTCCGACCAACCTGCGCCGCAGAAGCTGACCGCGGGGCTGGGCAGCGTCTGGGAAACGCTTAATGTCGGCTACAAGCCGTATGCGGCCGTGACCAGCATCCATACCGCACTCGATGCGCTGGCGCAGATCATGCGGGACAACAAGCTCACGGCGGACGACATCGTCAGCGTGGATGCCGGGTTGAGCCAGGCGACTTACGTCCACTGCGCGTGGGAGTACAAGGCGCAGGGGGTGACCGCCGCGCAGATGAACTTGTACTACGGGCTGGCGATGATCGCCCTCGATGGCACCGCCTTCGTCGATCAGTACCGGGAAGATCGCCTGCACGATCCTCGCGTGCTTGCTTTCGTGCCCCGCATCCGCGCCCGCATCGACGCCGGCATCGAGGCCATGGGCGCGGCGTACCGGCATGGCGCGCGCGTGAGCGTGACGACGCGCGACGGCCGGCGCTTCGACGCTGAACTGCTCAATCGCCGCGGCAGCGCCGAGAATCCTTTGCGCCCCGAGGACATCGACGACAAGTTCAGGCAGGTGGTGCGCTCCTGCCTGTCACCGGCCCAGATCGAACGCGTGGCGAGCCTGGTGCGCGACATCGACCGGCTGCAGGATATCGGCGAGCTGGCGAGCATCATGGCCGCGGCTCGCAACCAGCGCTAGCCCCCGCCCAGCGGTCGATACCGGTGGCCGGGCAGCCTTCGATCCGGGGGCGGCTCGCCTCGCGCATGGCAGCGGGCCGAAACGGTGAAGAACATCGTGCGCTGTGGTAACGTGGGCCGGCTGGTGCAGTTCAGCGCGCCGGCCGCTCGCCGCCGGTGTTGTGCTGCGAAGTTCGATGCTGCACTGTGCCCATCGGGTGTGCTGGTCCGATGAGCGGCGCGAGTGTCAGCCTGCGTTCCAGACGCTTGGCGAGCCGCAGCCGTGCCGAACACTTGCGAGGATTCACGCAAAAGCGTGGCGGCGATGCCCGTCATGCTGGGTGCGGCGATCGGCCGGCCCGGGATGCTCGATCAACCCGACCTCAGGAGTGTTGTCATGAATGTCCGCAAGAAACTGCGCGAGCTGATCGCGCGGCCAGGTTACACCATTGTCCCAGGCGCCTATGATCCGCTCGTTGCTCGGCTGGTCCAGGTTGCGGGCTTCGAGGCGGTGTACATCACCGGCGGTGGCATCTCGAGGTCTCAAGGCTATCCGGACATGGGGCTGCTCACCCTGACTGAGAACGTGCAGACCTTGTGCCGCATCGTCGATGCTGTCGACATACCCGTGATCGCCGACATCGACACCGGCTACGGCAATGCGATCAACGTTGTGCGCTCGGTGCGCGAGTACGAGCGCACCGGTGTGGCCGGATTCCATATCGAGGACCAGGTCGCGCCGAAGAAGTGCGGCCACTACGAAGGCAAGGCGCTCGTCAGCGTGCAGGAGATGGTGGGCAAGATCAAGGCGGCCGTGGACACTCGACGCGATGCCGACATGGTCATCATCGCGCGCAGCGATGCTCGCGCCGTCGAGGGCTTGCAGGCAACCATAGACAGGGTCAATGCCTACCTCGAGGCCGGCGCTGATGTCGGCTTCGTCGAGGCGCCGCAAAGCGTGGAGGAGTTGGCGGCCGTGCCGCCGAAGCTCGATGGCCCGGCGCTAGCCAACATCTTCGAAGGCGGCAAGACGCCCGCTCTGCCCAAGAAGCAACTCGAGGCCATGGGATACAAGCTGGGCATCTACCCGTCACAAACCCATCGCGCGGCGATCCGGGCGGCCCAAGACGTGCTGGCTGTCCTGATGCGCGATGGCGACACGGCACAGATCGAGTCCCGGCTGGCCACGTTCACCGATCGAGAGGTGGCGGTCAACAGCGAACTGTGGCGCCAGCGCGAAGCGAAGTATCTCGGCTTCAAGGACTGAGGCGTGCGCCCGGGCCGCGAGACGGTTTACGGATTGGAGCGAGCGACCCCGGGTGCCGCTACGTGCCCGCTGACGGGTGCTTCCGTCGTCGCGACCGGAGGCCTGTGAGTTCGAGTATCGAGCGTCCGGCCGGCTTGGCCGACCTCGCTGTCCTGGCCCGGATGGAACGCAATCGCGATGAGCAGGGCCAGCGCGGCTACCACGATCATGACGTCACGTAAGAAATTCAACATGCGAAACCCCGCAAGATGCGTGCGTCAAAGTGTGAAGCAATGCACATGCCAGAGAAAATTGCTTGATTTATCAATGCCTATTTCGAGGCAGCTAGGTCCGGTTGTAAACCACTCCGACATTATTTCGTACGCGCCGTCGCATACTTCAGCAGTTCGCTTGTGGACCTTCGCTCGCCGCTTGAGGCAGGGCCTACGGCGTAGCTGCAGGCAACGCTACTGGACGCCAGGCAACATCGTCGTGATCAGCAAGGCGGCCAGGGCGAAGAGATAGAACTTGTCTCGCGTGTTCATGAGCACTCCTTCGGCAAGATACCGTATGGATTACTCAGCAATGCGTATGCCAGCTAGCGATCTTGTTCTAGATCAAAAGGATATGTTCGAGAGGGGTGTCCAGCGTGTAAACGCTGCCGACAAAAAAGGGTGACAGCTCGGCTCCGACGAGCATGCGCCGATTCGGCGAGAGGTGTTGGCGTGACCGCTTACGCACGGTCACGCGCGCCGAAACGAGTGCAGCCTACAACCCGGCCCGCTGGTCTTCGGGCAGACCGTAGCGGTCTTCCAGCGCTTGCACTTCGGGCAGTCCGGCGATTTCGGTGAACTCCTTGAAGGTGGCCACCTCGCCGCGGATGTCGGCCACGCTGCCTTTGCTTTTCAGTTCGTGCAGCATGCGCCGCATCGCCGGGATCGCCGCCAGGAGCAGCCAGTTGGGGAAGATCGCGAGGCGAAAGCCGAGCCTCGCCATGCTGGCATTGTCGAGGTCCGGCGTTTTCCCGCTGGCAGCCATGTTGTACAGCAAGGGGACGCCCTTGAAGCGGCGCCCGATCTCCTCGAGCTGGGCGATCGAGGTCGGCGCTTCGATGAACAACACGTCGGCGCCCGCCTGGCGATAACGCTCCGCGCGTTCGAGCGCGGCATCGAAGCCTTCGACGGCGATTGCATCGGTGCGAGCCATGACGAGGAAATCGGGATCGCGCCGGGAGTCGACGGCGGCTTTCAACTTCGTGACCATCTCTTCGGTGGGGATGACGCGCTTGCCGGCGAGGTGCCCGCAGCGCTTGGGCCATGCCTGATCCTCGATATGCACGCCTGCGACACCGGCGCGCTCGTACTCGCGGATCGTGCGGCGCACGTTCATCGCGTTGCCGTATCCGGTATCGGCATCGGCCACCAGCGGGATGCCGCATGCGTCGGCAATGCGAGCGGCGTTGTCGACCATTTCGCTCATGGTCAGCAATCCGATGTCGGGCATGCCGAGCCGTGTGAGGCTGGTGCCGAAACCGGTCATGTAGCAGGCCTCGCAGCCCTCCATGCCGACCATGCGGGCGCCGAATGCGTCGGCCACACCGGGAGCGACGATGCATCGATCGCCGGCCAGCAGCCGCTTCAGTTGGGTGGTCATCCGTTCGCTCATTCGCTCTCTCCTCGGTGGGGTGATGTCGATTAGGCAAGCCCCGCCGAAGCGGGACGTGCGCCGGGAAGCATCAGTCGACCTTTACGCCGATCAGCTTGACGACCTTGGCCCATTTTGCAATTTCCGCGGTAGCCCAAGTGCGGAATTCCTGCGGGGTGTTGCCCACGGGCTCCGCGCCGTCGCCGAGCAGTCGTTGCTTGAGGACCGGATCCCGGGCGGCCTTGGCGGCTGCGGCATTGAGCCGCTGCAGCACCGGCTCGGGCAGGTTGGCTGGGCCGAGCAGTCCTTGCCACGCTGCGGTTTCGAAGCCGGGAAAACCGGATTCTGCAACTGTCGGGATTTCCGGCAAGACGATCGATCGCTTCAGGCTGGTGACCGCCACGGGGCGCAGCTTGCCGGACTTCACCAGGCCGAACGCGGACGGCATGCTGGCGAAGCTCAGCTCGATCTGGCCGGAGATGATATCGATCAGCGCTGCCGAGGCAGCCTTGTACGGCACGTGCACCATGCTGACGTTGGCCATGCTCTTGAACAACTCCCCCGCAAGATGGGGCGAGCCGAGATTGCCGGACGAGCCGAAGCGGAGCTGGCCGGGCTTGGCCTTGGCCATCGCCGTCAGATCCGCCACCGTCTTGATGGGCAGGCTGGGATTCACCACCAGCAGATTGGGCGCGGCCGCGAGCAGCGTGATCGGGGTGAGATCGCGCAGCTGGTCGTAAGGCAGCTTGCGCACGCTCGGGTTCACGCCGAACGAACTCGGCACCAGCAGGATCGTGTAGCCGTCGGGCGTCGCTCGCACCACCGTCTCCGTTGCGATGATGCCCGAGGCGCCCGGACGGTTGTCGACGACGATCTGCTGCCCGAGGTCCTCGCTCATGCGAAAAGCATAGGCGCGCCCGACGATGTCGGCATTGCCTCCGGGTGCCTGGGCGATCACCAGTCGAATGGGCCGCTGCGGGAAATTGAGTTCCGCGGCGATGGCCGCGCTGCCGATGCCTGCAGTTGCGATCGTCAGCGCGAGCGCGCGAACGCATAGGTTCCGATATGCCATGTTTCCTCCTTAGATGAGTCGGACGCTTGCGTCCGATGTTCAGCCGAGCACGATCAGTCCGTCGACCGCGGCGACGCCTTCGCCGTGTCCGCCGACGATCAGCGGATTGATCTCCGCTTCGGCGATGGGGTGCTCCCGCAGCGTTGCCAGCAGCGAGAATGCGGCGACGGCCCGCGCAAGCGCTTCCAGATCCCCCTTGGGTTGACCTCGATAGCCTCGCAGCGGGGCGAGCCCCTTCACTTGCTCGATCATTTCGTGCGCTTCGTCCACCGAGACCGGCGCGAGGCGAACGCAGAAGTCGCGGTAGATCTCCGCCAGCGTTCCGCCGACGCCGAGCACGACCACGGGGCCGACCTGCGGATCGCGTTTGTAGCCCAGGATCACTTCCCCGCGGCCCCGCTTCATTTCCTGGACCAGGATGCCGTCGATCTTGGCCGCCGGCTGGGCCTTCTTCACACGCTCGAGAATGCGACGGGCTGCCTTCCCGAGCATGTCGCCATCGGGGATGCCCAGTTCGACCCCGCCCGCTTCGGTCTTGTGCAGGATGTCGGGCGAGAGAATCTTCGCGACGACGGGAAACTGCAGGTCAACGGCCTCGTCCGGCGATTTCAGGATGCGCGTGCGCGCGACCGGAACGCCGAGCGCGGCGAAAACCTCGCAGGCCGCATGCTCGTTCAGCTGGCGTGCCGTGGCCTGTGCGAGCAATTGGGCCGCCGCTGCTGTGGTGTTGTCGCCGGGCGGGGCAGCCGCCGGTTCACGCCAATTGAAGTAGGCGGCCAGCGCATCGGCGCAGGATTCCGGGGTGCGGTAGGCCGCCACGCCTGCCGCGTGCAGGATTTCCAGCGACCGGGGCGCATCCGGGACCAGGAAGACGGCGAGGGGCTTGGGCGTGGGCATCGCTTCGACGATGGGCTCGACGGCGTGCTGCGGATGAAACTGGCTCGAGGAGCCGACCACCGCGAGCACGGCGTCGCAGTGGTCCGAGCGCAGCAATTCGTCGATCACCGGGCTGTAGATCTCCTTGCGCGTGCCCGCCATCGTCAGATCGGTCAGCGCCGCCTTGTGGATGTGGATGTTCTTCGCCGCGAGATTCGCGATGATTCGATCGGTCGGCGGGACGACATCGAGGCCGAGCCGGCCCATGTTGTCGACCACCATCGCAGCGCCGCCGCCCGTCGTCGTCAAGACGGCGATGCGCCGTCCCTTGGGCGGCTTGGCGCGCGCCAGCAGCTGCGGCGCTTCGATCATCGCCTCCAGCGTGTCGACGCGCATGATGCCGTTGCGGCGGAAGAAGGCGTTGGCGCTGTCGTCGGAGCCGGTCATGGCGCCGGTATGGGAGGCAGCCAATTCGCGGGCAACCTCGGAGCGCCCGAGCTTGTAGGCGACGATCGGCTTGCCGGCCTGGTGCGCTCGCAGTGCGGCCCGTGCCAGCAGTTCGGGCTGGCGTATGGTTTCCAGGAACATCAGGATCACGTCGGTGTCCGCGTCGTCGACCAGTATGTCGACGATTTCGCCTACCGACAGATCGCATTCGTTCCCCACCGAAACCAGCTTGGAGAAGCCGACGCCGCGCGCCTGGCCGCGCGAGAGCAGCGCGCCCATCACGCTGCCGCTTTGCGAGACCAGACCGACGCGGCCCTTGATGAGCTTGTCGATATCGAGGACCGCATTGATCGACAGCGCGCAAGGCATGTGCGTGTTCACCATGCCCATGCAATTGGGGCCGGTGAGCCGCAGCCCGCCGGCTCGGGCGACCGACACCAGCTGCTCCTGCAGTTTGCGTCCTTCTTCGCCCGTCTCCGCGAAGCCGTCGCTGTAGATCGAGGCCATGGGAATCTTCTTGCGCACACATTGCTCGATGACTCCGAGCACGTATTTGCCAGGCACCATGACGAGCGCATGCTCGATGCCGTCGGGCGCCTCGTCGAGCGACGGATACGCCTTCTCGCCCAGGCATTCAGGAGCGGTGTTGTTGATCGGGACGATCGTCCCGGTATAGCCGTGCGAGCGCAGATAGCGCTGCGGGCGGGCGGTGTTCTTCTTGATGTCGGCGGATGCGCCGACCAGCGCGACGCACTGTGGCGCGAGCAGGGCGCGCGCGAACTTGGAATCGGTCATGGAAACACGATACGAAGAGGAGGGCAGTGCGGCAAATCTTAACATGCCGCTCGTCCCGACCTTGGGTCGGCGATCGGCGATGAACTGCGACGAGCGGACCGGGCGTCCGCGGTTCGCCGCGCCCTGGGCTCGTGCGTCAGCGCGGCGCGCCGCTAAGCGCGCATCAGCGAACGCAACGAGCGCACATCCTTGATCGCTTCGAGCGACCAGACCGTGTCGACGAGCCTGCGCGCACGCCTCTTGCCGAGGATGGGCGCGAGCAGGTGGAAGCATTTTTCATCCACCTCGGCGCGCGTCATCGGATTCTGCGCGGTGCCGCGCACGGCTTTGGTATGGTTGCGCAGCGTGCGGCCGTTCTTCATGGCGAGCGTCACGATGCCCTGCCGGCTGGGCATCACTTTTTGCAGTGCGGGATCGCCGATCAGCGTGATCTTCTTGCGCAAGGCCAACACCTTCGGATCCGTCATGCGCGCCTCGTCGTGCGAGGTTTCGAAGGTCACGATGCCGTCGAGCAGCATGCAGGCGACCATGTGCTGCATGCAGATGTCGGGCATGTGTCGGCTATCGGTGGTGTTGGCGCCGGTGATCGAGACACGCACCTCGACTTTATCCACGTCCTCGGCGCTTACCGAGTGCGTGCGGATGAGATCGAGCAAGGCGTCGAGGGGCGCCTGAATCGGACTGCCCACCGACCAGCGCTTGATATTCGTGTTCATGACCTCGTAGCGACGACCGAGTTCTTCGCCCAGGATCTCGGGCTTGCCGAGCCCCCCGTACGCGACGTAGAAGTTGCGTTCGCCCGAGAACACGTCGTCCACTGCGGTGAAGCCGGCCGACACGAAGGTCGCTGCCGTGACGCCGTTGCGCGCGGGCATGCCGCCGAAGTCGAAGGCCTTCTCGACGTGCTCGGCATCGCGCATCCAGCAGGAGACGCCGGAGACCTGTTGTGCCGTATACGACAGCAGATGGCGCACCTGGCGCTTGTCGAGGCCGGCGAGCGCGCCGGCGGCGGCAGCCGCGCCGAAAGTCGGGCCGAAGGTATGCGTCGAGTGACCGGCGTCGCGGAAGTCGTAATCGCCGAGCGACATGCTGAGTCTTGCGCAGATGTCGTATCCCAGAGCCACCGCACGCAGCAGTTCGACCCCGCTGCGACGATCGCGCTCGGCCAGCGCCAAGGCCGCAGGCACCACCCCGCAGCCGGGGTGGGTGAGAGAGGGGGCGTGCGAATCGTCGGTTTCGTCCGCGTGCGCGCACATGCCGTTGGCAAGCGCCGCATTCACCGCCGAGGTGAGGATGCTCGTGCCGAGCACGAGCGCCTCAGGCGTGCCGCCCTGGGTTTCGATATAGCTGATCGCCTTCTGGCCCGGATACAGACGCGATCCGGAAACGATGGCAGCCAGCGTATCGAGCAGATGATGCTTGGTTTTCTCCTGCACCTTCGCCGGCAGGGCGCGCCGGGGTGCGCCGGCGATGTAGCCGGCAACCTTGTTCATCAGCGGTGATACGGGCGTGGCTTTCATTGGATCCGATCGCGTTCTGGAGCAGGTTCTGCGTTAGACGCCGGAATTGGACATCCCGCCGTTGATGTGGATCGTCTGACCCGTCATGTAGGCGCCCGCGGGGCCGCAAAGCGTGCGCACCACGCCGGCGATCTCGAAAGGCGTGCCCTTGCGGCCCAGGGGAATCTCGGTCAGCCGGGTCGGGCGTTCGGTGCCGGGCGCGCGCGAGGTGTCGATCTGACCGGGCGAGACGCAGTTGGCGCGGATGCCGAATTCGGCGAGATCCTGGGCCAGCGCCTTGGTCAGTCCGACGATTCCGTGCTTGGCCGCGGCCACGTGCGGGCGCCCCTTTTGCCCCAGCAGCGCCGTGACGCCGGCGAAGGTCACGATGACGCCGTCGCCGGCTTTCTTCAGTGCCGGCAGACAAGCCTGGGTGTACACGAACGTGCTGTCGAGGTCCGTGGCCAGGACCCGACGCCAGTCCTCGTAGGAGATATCTTCGAAAGCGGCATGCTCGCGGATGGCGGCATTGAGGACCAGGATGTCCAGGCGGCCGAATTTGGCCATGATCTCGTCGACCGCACGGCGGATCTGGGCCGGATCGCCCTGATCGGCGGTAAACGCCTCGGCATCGCTGCCGAGCGCCTTGATCTCCTGCACGACGCCGCGTGCCTGGTCGATGTCGGCTCTCGTGACGACGGCCACTTTGGCGCCGCCCGAAGCCAGTGACAATGCAATGGCGCGTCCGATGTTGCGGGCGGCTCCGGTCACAAGCGCTACTTTGCCTTTGAACTCGTCGCCTTTTTGCATGCCGGGTTCGGTCATGGGAAATTCTCCTGGGTGATCGATCTGGTTGGAGACGCAGGCCTGCATCCTGGCTTGGTCTCATTGCTGTCGGGGCCGGGGCCGCGCCGTGCGCGGGGCCTTGGCTGCCGCCGGTGTGCGCCTGCTGCGAACCGGCGGCGCGGACCGGATCGTAACACGTGCCCGGCAGGCGGTCGGCGTCGCGCGCCCAGATCGCGTTCGATTAGAATCGAGCTTTATGCGATGCAAGGAAACGGCATGGCGCGCACTTCGGTGGGCATCGTGATGGGCAGCACCAGCGACTGGGACGTCATGCAGCACGCCGCGCGCCAGCTCGACGATTTCGGCGTGGCATTCGAAACGCGCGTGGTCTCGGCCCATCGCACACCCGACTGGCTGTTCGAATATGCCGAGAACGCAAGCCGGCGGCGTCTCGCCTGCATCATTGCGGGCGCTGGCGGCGCGGCCCATCTCCCGGGGATGCTGGCGGCAAAGACCATCGTGCCGGTGCTGGGCGTACCGGTGCCGTCGCGACACCTGCAAGGCATGGATTCATTGCTCTCGATCGTGCAGATGCCCAGGGGCATCCCGGTGGCGACCTTCGCCATCGGCGAGTCGGGTGCGGTCAATGCAGGCTTGTATGCGATTGCGATGCTCGCATGCGCCGATCGCAAGCTGGCGAAAAAACTCGAGGCCTTTCGACGCAAGCAGACACGCGCCGTGCTCGACGCCGAACTGCCGCCGCTGCAATGATCGCCCCCGGAGCATGGCTGGGGCTGCTGGGCGGCGGACAGCTCGGACGGATGTTCAGCATGGCGGCGCAGAGCATGGGGTACCGCGTGATGGTGGTCGACCCCGGCGAGCACAGCCCGGCCGGCGACGTCGCCGATGCGTGCATTCGCGCCGACTATCTCGACGAAGGCGCCCTCGCACGACTCGCGAGCGAGTGCGCGGCGGTCACCACCGAGTTCGAAAACGTACCTGCCGAAGCCTTGCGCCGGCTCGCGCAGAGTTGTTTCGTGAGCCCTGCGGCCGAGAGCGTGTCGGTGGCCCAGGACCGCATACGCGAGAAGTCGTTTCTCTCCGGGGTGATCGGCGTCGGTCCCTACGCGGTGGTCCAGGTCGAGCAGGACGTGAGCGCGGTCGACGCGCAGCTGTTTCCCGGCATCCTCAAGCGCAGCCGGTTCGGCTACGACGGCAAGGGTCAGATGCGCGTTGCGGACGCCGAGCAAGCGCGGGCGGCTTTCCGTGCGATGGGCGGCGAGCCCTGCGTGCTCGAGCGCATGCTCGCTTTCGAGTGCGAAGTCTCGGTGGTGGTCGCGCGTTCGGACGACGGCGAATGCGTGGCTTACCCCGTGGCGGAAAACATCCACGCGGGCGGAATACTCGATGTATCGATCGTTCCGGGACGGATCAGCCCGGGCCTCGCCGCGCAGGCTCAGGAAGCGACGCGGGCGATTGCCGAGCGCTTGGGCTATGTCGGCGTGCTGTGCGTGGAGTTCTTCGTGGTGGACGGTCGGCTCCTTGCCAACGAGATCGCCCCGAGGCCGCACAACAGCGGGCACTACTCGATCGACGCGTGTGTCACCTCCCAGTTCGAGCAGCAGGCGCGCATACTTGCCCGGCTGCCTCTGGGCGCCACCCGCCCCCACTGTGCTGCGGTGATGGTCAATCTGCTGGGCGAAGCATGGGCCGGTGGCGAGCCACATTGGGACAGGCTGCTGGCCCACCCGGGCGCCAAGCTGCACCTGTACGGCAAGCGCAAGATGGGCCACTTCACCGTGCTGGGCGCCACGGTGGACGAGACGCTCGAGCAGGCATTGTCGCTGCGAGCGGCTCTGGGCCGATAAGCATTCCGATCGCGTTCCATCCTAGGAGATTGATGACTATGTCCGAGGCGACGTCGCCCGTATTGGAGACGAATCTCAAGAGCCTGCCCTTTCTGCATCGGGGCAAGGTGCGCGACCTGTACGCCGTGGGCGAGGATCGCCTGCTGGTGGTGCAGACCGATCGGTTGTCCGCGTTCGACGTGATTCTGCCGACGCCGATTCCCGGCAAGGGCGAGGTGCTCACGGCACTGTCGCTGTTCTGGTTCGAGCGGCTCGAGCACGTGCTGCCCAATCATCTGACGGGGGTCGATCCCGCCTCCGTGGTGGCACCCGACGAACGCGCGCAGATTGCGGGACGCTCGATGGTGGTGCGAAAGTTCAAGCCGCTCATGATCGAAGCGGTGGTGCGCGGCTATCTCGCGGGATCGGGCTGGAAGGACTATCAGGCGACCGGGGCCGTATGCGGCATCGCGCTGCCCGCGGGCATGCGGGAAGCGCAGAAGCTGCCCGCGCCGATCTTCACGCCGGCAACCAAGGCGCCTGCCGGTTCGCATGACGAGAACATCGATTTCGCCGAGGCCGAACGCATCGTCGGCGCCGACTACGCGGCCCAGGCGCGCAAGTTCGCCATCGAGCTCTACAGCGAGGCGGCTGCCTATGCCGCCACGCGCGGGATCATCATCGCCGACACCAAGTTCGAGTTCGGTGTCGATGCCGACGGCACGCTGTATCTGATCGATGAGGCGCTGACACCGGATTCCTCGCGCTTCTGGCCCGCTTCGGAGTATCGCGTCGGCAGCAACCCGCCGTCGTTCGACAAGCAGTTCGTGCGCGACTGGCTGGAAACGCAGCCATGGAACAAGAAGGCCCCGGCGCCGGCATTGCCCCCTGACATACTGGCGCGCACGTCGGCAAAGTATGCCGAGGCCTTTCGTCTGCTCACGGCCGATTGAGTCGAGCCGCCGATGGTCACTCTCCCCGAGATCCAGCATGCTGCTGCCGTGCTCGAAGGCGGCGGCGTGGTGGCCTTTCCGACCGAGACGGTCTATGGGCTGGGTGCCGATGCCGCCAATCCAGCGGCGATCGCAAAGATCTATGCGCTCAAGGGCCGACCGAGCACCCACCCGGTGATCGTGCATCTGGCCGGGATCGAGGCGCTCGAAGATTGGGTGCTCGCTGTTCCGGCGAGCGCCGCTCAGCTCGCCGCCCGGTTCTGGCCCGGGCCCCTCACCCTGATCATGCGCCGGGCGTCCCATGTCCTCGATGCGGTGACGGGCGGGCAGGACACGGTGGCCATTCGTGTGCCGGCGCATCCGGTCGCACAGGCGCTGTTGCGGGCTTTCGGCGGCGGCGTGGCGGCGCCGTCGGCCAATCGCTTCGGGCGCGTCAGCGCCACCACGGCGGCCCATGTACGCGCGGAGTTCGGCGCTGCGCTCGACTGTCTGCTCGATGGCGGCGAGTGCGCGATCGGCATCGAATCGACGATCGTCGATTTGTCGGGGGCTCAGCCCAAGCTGCTGCGTCCGGGCGGCGTGTCCTTGGCGGCGCTGGAGGCGGCCCTGGGCGCGGAGGTCGGATTGCCTGGCGAAGGCGCGCCCCGGGCGCCGGGCATGCTCAAGGCGCATTACGCGCCGGGTACGCCGCTCCTCCTGGTCGAAACGGACCTCATGCCGGGGCTGGTGCGCAAGCTGCTCGCTCAGGAGAAGAAGCTCGCTGTATTGTCGTTCAGTGACGCGCGGCCGCCGCTGCCCGGACTGACCTGGCTTGCGGCTGCGTCGGAGCCGACAGGCTACGCCCATGCGCTCTATGCCAATTTGCGTGAACTCGACGCCGCGGGCGCGCAGATCATGATCGTCGAGCGTCCGCCGGAGCAGGCGCCCTGGTTGGCCGTGCTCGATCGCCTGACTCGGGCGGCTGCCGGGTCCCCGGCAGCCGAGGCGCCTTGAACGGGTCCCGCAGGCGCAAATGAGCCGGGCGCTTCGTTGGGCTCGGGCCGGCTATTGCGCGGCGGCGCCCAGCGTGAAATAGAACGTCGCGCCATCCGCCCAGATGTGTCCGCCATGGCGGTTGATGATCCGGTGGACGCTTGCGAGACCGATGCCGCTGCCCTCGTATTCGGCTTCCGGATGCAGGCGCTGGAACACGCCGAACAGCTTGTCGGCGAACCGCATGTCGAAACCCGCGCCGTTGTCCTGAACGAAGTAGACGCGCTCGACGCCGCGATCGAGTTTTCCCACCGTGATGCGAGCCGGGTTGCGGCCGCGTGTGAACTTCAGGGCGTTGGAGAGCAGATTGGTGAAGGCGAGCCGGATCAGCGCCGGGTCGACCTCGGCCTCACCCAGGTCTTCGACGGCAATGTCGATCTCGCGCCCCGGTTGTTCGCCGCGCAGCCAGTTCAGGGCATCGTCGACCGCTTCCTTCAGCCGCGTCGTACTGCGCGCCAGCGGCTGCCGCGACAGCCGCTGCAGCGACAGCAGAGCGTCGATCAAGGTGCCCAGGCGCACCGCGTTGTTGCCCATGCGTTGCAGGTAGTTCTGCGCTTGATCGGGCAGGACGGGCGCCAGTTCTTCCTCGAGGATCTTGGCGTAGCCGCTGATGGCTCGCAACGGTGCGCGCAGATCGTGGGCGATCGAATAGGACAAGGCCTCGGCCTCGCGGTAGGCGGCCTCGAGCTCGGCGGTGCGGCTCGCCACGCGCTGCTCCAGATCGTTGTTGAGCTGCATGAGCTCTTCGCGCGCCTGGCGCAATTCGCTCACGTCGCGGGCTACGACGATCTCGCCGATGTGCGTGCCGGCATCGTCGTACATGGGGCCCGCGGTGCCGAAGACGAAGACGGGGTGCCCGGCCTTGGTCGTGCAGCAGGACTCGAAACGCACCCGACTGGCGGCGCGGATGCGCAGCAACAGTCGTTCGTAGTCCTCGTCGGACAAGTCGCGCAGCTGCAACTCGCGCGCTCGGCGACCGATGGCCTCGTCGGCAGCATAGCCGAACAGGCGCTCGGCCCCCGGATTCCAGCTCATGATCTCGTCATCGAGGCTGCGGCTGAGAATCGCATCCTCCGACTGCTCGACGATGCTTGCGAGGAATCGGCTCCGCGCTTCGCTGGCTCTGAGTTGCGCCTCGGTGTTCGCCCTTTCGATCGCCATGCCGAGCACGTTGGCGGCGGCCGTGAGCGTGTTTGCATCGTCGGCTTCGAAGCGACGGTGGCGCCGGCAATGGATGGCGAGCACGCCGTAGGGGCGAGTCCTGCCTCGGATGACGACGCTCATGCCGCTTTTGATGCCTCGGTCGAGCAGCAGCTTCGAGGGTCTGAATCGGGTCTCGCGGCTCAGTTCGGTGATGATGACCGGCGCGTCCTGCTGCACCGTGAAGCTCGACTGTGAATCGCCTTCGGTGGCGAGCGTGCGGCCCTCGATGAGGCTTTCGTCGACCCCGACGGCGGCTCGCGGATGGAGCAGCGTGCCGTCGGCGGACAACTCGAGTACGAGCGCGATTTCGGCCTGGAACATGTCGCTCAACATCTTGATCGCACGTTCCATCAGGGCGTTCGGCGAGGTTCCGGCGAGGGCTTCCTGGCCCAGCGTCGCGATGGCCGACTGTTGGGCCGCACGTCGGGCGGACCGGAGCGATCGTACCGTGCGTTCCGTGGTTCTGCGGCTACGTGAACCAGACGTTGGTTTGGGATCGATGGCGGTTTTCCTCGGCACCGAGGCGTGCACTTATGCACATTCGAGCATACGCGGCAGGGAGCGGCAAGGTCGAAACGAGCCATGACCGTGCCGCCGACGTCTAGGCGGGCACGGCCCAATGCCTGGCGCTGGTCCGGTCGAGCGCTCAGGCGCGCGCGTTCGGACCGGCGGCTGTTGGTTGCGTGCGGACTTACTGGGGCTCGATGCCCGCAGCCTTCATCACGGCGCTCCAGCGCTCGGTTTCACGTTTGTGGAAATCCGCGAACTGGGCTGGCGTGCCGATGCCGCCGATCATGTACGTGCGCCGCAGGTGTTCTTGCGCTTGAGGCGTTTTCATGTGCTGGTTGATCGAGTCGCTCCAGCGCTGCAGGATGGCGGCAGGCATGCCCTTCGGTCCGTAGAACCCGTACCAGACACTCGATTCGAAGCCGGGCACGCCCGATTCCGCGATCGATGGCAGCTCGGGTGCGAAGTCCGCGCGCTTCGCGCTCGTGATGCCGATGGCGCGCAGCCTCCCCACCTTCACGTGAGGCAACAGCGTGCCCGGGGTATTGAAGTGCACTTGTGTCTGGCCGCCGATCAGATCGGCGATGGCCGGTCCGCCGCCTTTGTAGGGCACGTGCAGGATGTCGATCTTGGCCGTCGCCTTGAACATCTCGAGGGTGAGATGGGTGGTCGTCCCGACGCCCGAGGAGGCGCCGGCGATTTTGCCGGGCTGGGTCTTCGCCAAGGCGACGAGTTCCCGGGGGCTCTTGGTCGGCAGGCTGGGATGCACCACCAGAATCATCGGGCTGATGGCGGCGAGCGACACGGGCGTGAGGTCGCGCATCGGGTCGAAGCGGATGTTCTTGTACATGCTGGTCAGGATCGAGATCGTGGAACTCGTGACCAGCATGGTGTAGCCGTCGGGCTCTGCACGCACCACCGCTTCGGTGCCGATCATCGTGCCCGCGCCGGGACGATTGTCGACCAGCACCTGCTGCCCCCAGATCTCCGTCAATCCCGTCGTGACGGCGCGGCCGACGAGGTCCACCGAGCCGCCGGGCGTAAAGGGGTTGATGACCCGCACGGGCCGGTTGGGGAAGGTTTGTGCTTCCACCGGCGCACTGAAGTTCAGCGTGGCGGCTGCACATGAGGCCGTCAGCATCGCCACGGCTGTCCTGGTTGCGTTCGTGTTCATGAGGTTTCCTCCTGCAGGTGCAACGTTGTTTGCAGCGGCGTACCGCTCGGGTGCGAGCGCGCACGCTGCACGAAAAAATGGATTGAACGGGTAGAGCGCTCGGCCGGGATGTTTTCGCCGGTCAGGCGGCGGTTCGGATCGCGCGGGCAGCCTCGTTCGTTCCGGTCGCAAGGAAATTCATCGCCGCGGTCACGCCGCCCGCTTGGTGGGGAACGCCCGCCAACGTCAGGCCCATCTCGACGCCGGCCAATGTGCCGAGCAAGGTGAGATCGTTGAAGTCGCCCAGATGGCCGATGCGGAACACTTTGTCGGCGAGTTTGCCCAGTCCGCTGCCCAACGAAAGGTCGAAGCGTTCCAGCACCACCTTGCGGAAGGCGACCTCGCTGTGGCCGGCGGGCATCTGCACGGCGGTCAACGAGTTCGAATACTCGGCAGGCTCGACGCACTGCAGTTCGAGGCCCCAGGCCCGCACGGCCCGTCGGGTGGCTTCGCCATGGCGTTGATGGCGCAAGAAGACGTTCTCCAGTCCTTCCTCGACCAGCAGCATCCGCAGGGCTTCGCGCAGGCCGTAGAGCAGATTGGTGGCGGGCGTGTAGGGAAAGTAGCCGGTCTTGTTCGCGACCAGCATTTCGTCCCACGACCAATAGGATCGCGGCATCGAAGACTGCTGGGCAGCGGCCAGGGCGCGATCGCTCAACGCATTGAACGACAGGCCCGGCGGCATCATCAATCCCTTCTGGGAGCCGCCAATGGCGACGTCGACGCGCCATTCGTCGTGCCGGTAGTCGATCGAACCGAGGGAGGAGATGGTGTCCACCATGAGCAGGGCGGGATGGCGCGCACGGTCGATCGCCGCGCGCACCTCTGCGATGCGGCTGGTGGCGCCCGTGGAGGTTTCGTTGTGCACGACGCACACGGCGCGTATGGTGTGCTTGTCGTCTCGCTGTAGTCGAGCCTCGATCGCTGCCGGATCCGCCCCATGGCGCCAATCGCCGGGGATGAACTCCGGCTGCAGCCCGAGGCGGGTAGCCATGTTCTTCCACAGCGTGGCGAATTGTCCGGTCTCGGCCATGAGCACCCGATCGCCCGCGTCGAGCGTGTTGACCAGGGCCGCTTCCCAGGCGCCCGTCCCCGAGGCCGGAAAGATGACGACCGCCGAGCGCGTCTTGAACACAGCCTGCATGCCTTCGAGCACTTCGCGGCCGAGCAGGCCGAATTCGGGGCCGCGATGATCGATGGTGGCGCGATCGATCGCGCGCAGCACGCGCTCAGGAACATTGGTCGGCCCCGGGATCTGCAGGAAATGACGGCCAGCGTGATGAGACATCCAGTCCTCGCAGATTGGTTTCGGGGAAAGCCGGGGCGGGCGCTTGGGGCGTACAGCTTGTGGTCTAGCCGGGCGAAAGTAGAATGTAAGTCCTCTACCTGTCAAGGATGACCACGGTCGCCGCGCCCTGTGCCCGGCTCGACGCCGGCCGCATGGGCTGGCGGTGACCGGATACCGATGAGCAACACCCTGGAGCGTACGGATTTCCTCGCGCAAATCGCGCGCGAGGTCGACGGCGAATTGCTGGCCGATGCCGCTTCGCGCGGTCGCTACGCCACCGACGCCTCGATCTACCAGATCGACCCGATCGCGGTGGTCGTCCCTCGGACCGAGGAGGCCGCCCGGACGGCCGTACAGATCGCCTATCAGGCCGGTGTGCCGATCCTGCCGCGCGGCGCAGGGACGTCGCAATGCGGCCAGACGGTCGGCGCGGCCCTCGTCCTCGATGTGAGCAAGCATCTGCGGGAAGTGATCAGCCTCGATGTCGAGCAGCGCATGGCGGTGGTGCAGCCCGGCCTGGTGCTCGATCATCTGAACGCCATGCTGCGCCCGCACGGGCTATGGTTCCCGGTCGATGTGTCGACCAGCGCCCAGGCGACGATCGGCGGCATGACGGGCAACAATTCCTGCGGTTCGCGCTCGATCGCTTACGGCAACATGGTGCACAACGTCCTCGCCGTCGAAGCGATGCTGGGGACCGGAGAGCGGCATCTGTTCGGTTCCATGGTCGAGAACCCGGCAGCTGCGTCCTGGCCCGCCGGCTATCGCGAACTGACCGCTTTCCTGCGTGCGCTCTACGAGCGAGAGAAAGACGAGATCGAGGCGCGCTTTCCCAAGGTGCTGCGGCGCGTGGCCGGCTACAACCTCGATCACCTCGGGCCGCCGCACGCCAACGCCGCGCATCTGCTGGTCGGCAGCGAGGGCACGCTCGCGTACTTCGAACGCGTGCACCTGAAGCTGTCGCCCTTGCCCGCGAACCGGGTTCTGGGCGTATGTCATTTCGCCCGGTTCTACGACGCCATGGATTCGGCCCAGCACATCGTCAAGCTCGGCCCGATCGCGGTCGAGTTGGTCGATCGCACGATGATCGAGCTGGCGCGCGCGAACGCGGCTTTCCGCTCGGTGGTCGACCAGTGCATCGTCGGCGAGCCCGACGCGATCCTGCTGGTGGAGTTCGCCGGCGGCGAACGATCCGGTCAGTTGCAGCGCCTGCGGCAACTGGCCGAACTGATGGCCGATCTGGGCCGACCCGACAGCGTGGTGCAGATCGTCGACGACAAGCTGCAGAAAGACCTGTGGGAGGTGCGCAAGGCCGGGCTGAACATCATGATGTCGATGAAGGGCGACGGCAAACCGGTCTCGTTCATCGAAGACTGTGCGGTGCCGCTGGAGCACCTCGCCGAGTACACGGATCGCCTGACGCAGGTGTTTCACAAGCATGGCACGCGAGGCACCTGGTATGCGCACGCCTCGGTGGGGACGCTGCATGTGCGCCCCGTGCTGGACATGCGCCGCGACGGCGCCCGGAAAATGCGCGCGATTGCCGAAGAGGCGTGCGCCTTGGTGAAGCAGTACAAGGGCGCGTATTCGGGCGAGCATGGCGACGGTCTGGTGCGCTCGGAGTGGATTGCGCCGTTCTTCGGCCCGCGACTCACGGCCGCCTTGGGCGAGATCAAGCAGCGGTTCGATCCGCGCGGCTTGATGAACCCGGGCAAGATCGTCGATCCGCCCAAGCAGGACGACCGGACGCTGTTCCGCTACAAGCCCGAGTACCGGACCATCCCGCTGCAACCGGTGCTCGATTGGTCGTCCTGGGGCGGTCTCGATAAGGCCGTCGAGATGTGCAACAACAACGGTCATTGCCGCAAGTTCGATGCCGGCACCATGTGCCCTTCCTACCGCGCCACGCGCGACGAGCAGCACGTGACCCGGGGCCGGGCGAACACGCTGCGACTGGCGCTGTCCGGCCAGCTGGGGACGGCCGGGATCGCTTCCGAGGAGGTCCACGAAGCCCTCGACCTGTGCGTGTCCTGCAAGGGCTGCAAGCGCGAGTGTCCGACCGGCGTCGACATGGCGCGCATCAAGCTCGAGGCCATGTATCACTGGCGACGCGAGCATGCCCTCACACTGCGCGAACGCTTGGTCGCTTATCTGCCGCGCTATGCAGGCTGGGCGGGCAGTTTGGCGCCTCTGTCCAATGTGCGCGATGCCGTACCGGGCCTGGCCGGTTTGACCGAGCGCTGGCTCGGCTTCTCGGCGCGGCGCAGCCTGCCGCGCTGGCGGCGGGACTGGTTTCGCGATCGTGAGCTGACCAACCAGCCCGTGCTCAACGAGGCGCTGGCTACCGGCCGGGAGCAGCCCGGCGCGGGGGCCGAACATCGGGAGGTCGTCCTCTTCGCGGACACGTTCAGCCGCTATTTCGAGCCGGAGAACCTGCGCGCTGCGCTCGGTGTGCTGACGCACGCCGGTTATCGGGTTCATCTGGCCCGCGCCCTCGACGACGAGCGGCCGCTGTGCTGCGGGCGGACCTTCCTCGCGGCCGGTCTGTTGGACGAGGCGCGTGCAGAACTGCGTCGATTGCTGGCGGCGGTTCGGCCATACGTCGAGCGTGGCATACCCATCCTCGGGCTGGAGCCTTCCTGCCTGTTGAGCCTGCGCGACGAACTGCTCGCCATCATGCCGGCGGCGGAGGTGGGGCCGGTGTCGCTGGACGCCTACCTGCTCGAGGAATTCCTGGATGCCCAGGCGCAGGCCGGTCGGCTGCGACTCGACTTGCAGCCCTTGCCTCAGAAGCGGGCGCTGCTGCACGGGCATTGTCATCAGAAGGCCTTCGACGTCATGGGCAGCGTGGAGCGCGTGCTCGCTCTGGTGCCCGAGCTGTCGGTGGAGACGATCACGTCGAGTTGCTGCGGCATGGCGGGCTCGTTCGGGTACGAGGCCGAGCACTATGATTTATCGATGAAGATGGCCGAGGCGAGCCTGCTGCCGAGAATACGGGCGACCGACGAGGCGACGCTGCTGGTCGCCGACGGCACCAGCTGCCGACATCAGATCCATGACGCGACCGGCCGCCGTCCGATCCATGTCGCCCGCGTGCTGCATGCCGCGCTCGACAGGCACTGAGCGCGGCCAATTGTCGCTTCTGCTGGCAGTCAAGCTGTGCTAGAACTGCGTCGACCAATCTACACATGAGTCGACCAATCGGGGGCCGTACATGGATGCGCAGCGCTTGCGGGTGATGGTGGTCGACGACAATCCCGTCGTATCCGAATGTCTTGCCGGTTTGCTGGCCGAAGACCCTCGCGTCGAGGTCTGCGATCGAGTCGAGTCCGGCATGCTGGCCTTCGCCCGAGTGGCGGCCGATCGCCCGGACGCCGTTCTCATGGATCTCGAGATGCCCGGTATAGGCGGGTTGGCCGCCATCAAGCGCATCAAGGCGCTCGTCGGACCACCCACGATCATCGCCGTGACGCTGTACGACGGCGAAGACATGCGGGCACGGGCCGCAGCGGCGGGGGCCGATGCCTTCGTCTCCAAGGCTCGAGCGGGCTACGATCTTCTGTCTACGCTCCTGTCCCTGTTCCCCGATCGCTTGCCGCAGGTCACGGCGGTCGCCTGAGAATGTCGCGCGGCTAGCTGCATGGGCGGCACAGCCCCCAGCCGGCTCTGCGGCGACGTGGTCAGCGCATTGTTGGATGCCCGGCTCGCCGGTGATCGCGGCGCCGATTTTTCCGGCGCACTCGCCTGGGCACACGGCGAGCTGAGCGGACGAACCTGCACCGTCGCCGCCGTTGTTCCCGAGGACGCTACTGCGCCGCTGCGTGGGGCGGAGTGCGAACAACTGCAGCGATTGATCCATTCAGCGCAGCAGGAGGCAAGCCCGCTGGTGCTGTGTGTGGAACAGATGCGCCTGGCGCAGGATGCTCCCGCAAGCTGCATGGGTGCTTTGCGTCGCGTGATGGCAGCCGTGATGCGTGCCCAGGAGCACGGTGTTCCCATGCTGATGTTGGCCGGCGCGGGATGCGACCTCGCAAGCACGGTGTTGACGCGGCTCGGCGGGCAGCGCATCGATATCCCCGCTGGCGAAGGCAGCCTTTCCTGCCGCGTCGGCCGCTTGCTCGCGCCGGTGGTCGATTGTCTGAGCAATGACGCGACGTTGCCGCCGCTCGCGCAGCGGCACCGCAGTTTGTTGCATCGTCTGCACAGCGTCGGCATGGAATTTCCTCGCACCGTGCGTCCGAACGACGCGCTTCCCGCCCTGGCAGCGCAATTCGACGAAGGTTTCGAGACGCTCGTCGGTCCGGGCATTTTGCGCGGCGTGCACGTTCGCGAAGGTCGCGAGGTCACGCTCACGGGCTTGATCGCGGGGGCGCGCATGGATCCTGTCGCGGCATGGATGCTGGCCGAGTCGATCGTCACGTCGATCAAGGCGCGTCCGGAACGTCCGCTCGTGCTCGTGCTCGATTCGTCGGGCGATGCGGATGCGACCGTGGACGAATCCGCGCTATTGAGCGAATATCTGGCGCACTTGGCTCAGACAGTGTCCTGGGCGCGTTCGCAGGCGGTTGCCATCAACGTATGGGCCTTCGGCGGTGCCGGCGCGGCGAGTTTCCTCGCCTGCACGGCGGCCGCAACCCGGGTCGTGGCGTTCCCAGAGGCACAGTCGGGATTCGGCCCGCAACCATCGGCCAGAGGCGTGCACGGCGCCGTTGCCGGGGTATCGAGCCGATCCGCTTGGGCGCTGCCGGAGCTCGTCGATGAGGCGATCGACGAGAGCGGCCTGCCTGGGCGCGTCGCCCTGGCTTCGAGGGCGGTGGCGTGAAAAACGAGGTCTGCGAGGCGGCCAGGTATGCGCTGCGCCGTTTCGCAGCAAGATTTCGACTGGAGAGGTAACGACGATGGCAGGACCGCTTTCGCACATTCGTGTGCTCGATATGACGCGTGTATTGGCCGGCCCGTGGACGGGGCAGAACCTGAGCGATTTGGGCGCCGAGGTGATCAAGATCGAGCGGCCGGGCAAGGGCGACGACTCGCGCGCGTTCGCTCCGCCCTACATCAAGGACGCGAGCGGCAACGACACCAAGGAGTCCGCGTACTTCTGCTGCGCCAACCGCGGCAAGCGCTCGGTCACGGTCGACATCTCCAAGCCCGAAGGGGCGAAGCTGGTGCGTGAACTCGCGGCCAACGTCGACGTCTTGCTGGAGAACTACAAGTTTGGCGATCTCACGCGCTACGGCTTGGGGTACGAGCAGCTGCGAGAGATCAATCCCAAGCTCATCTATTGCTCGATCACCGGCTTCGGCCAGACCGGCCCGGATCGCGAAAAGCCCGGGTACGATTTCATGATTCAAGGCATGGGCGGCATCATGAGCGTCACGGGCGAGCGCGGCGAGGGGCCGCAGCGCGTGGGCATCCCGATCGCCGACATCATGACCGGCATGTATTCGAGCATCGCGGTGTGCGCGGCACTGGCCAACCGGGCGCAGACAGGCAAAGGCCAGCATCTGGATCTCGCCCTGCTCGATTGCCAAGTGGCCGTGCTCGCTTATCAGGCGATGAACTATCTTTCGACCGGTGTCGCGCCCACGCGCACGGGCAACGTCCATCCGAACATCGTGCCCTATCAGCCGTTCCATACCGCCGATGGCGACGTCATCATCGCTTGCGGCAACGACAACCTGTTCAAGAAGTTCTGCGAAGTGGCCGGCTGCATGGACCTGCTGCAGGATCCGCGCTTCGCCACCAACGCCGACCGCGTGCGCAATCGCCTGGAGATCGAACCTCTGATCGAAGCCGTGACCCGCAAGCGGACGACGCGCGAGTGGGTGAGCGCGCTCGAAGGGGCCGGCGTGCCGTGCGGTCCGATCAATACGCTCAAGGAAGTCTTCGAGGAGCCGCAGGTGAAAGCGCGCGGCATGCTGCAGCACTTGCCGCATTCGACGGCCGGCAAAGTGCCGCAGGTCGTCAGCCCGATGAAGTTCTCGGCCACGCCGCTGGAATTCGGCAGCGCGCCGCCGGTGCTGGGCGAGCACACCGAGCAGGTATTGCGCGAGGTGCTGGGCCGCTCCGACGCCGATATCGCGGCCCTGCGGTCGGCCGGCGCGATCTAGGCGCAGGCGCTTCGCATCGAGGGCTGCGATGAGCATCGTCGTTCGCGATTCGACCGCCGAGGACGTCGCGTCGATCCAGGCCATCTACGGGCATCATGTCCTGCATGGCTTGGCCTCGTTCGAGGAAGTGCCGCCCTCCGTGGAAGAGATGCGGCGGCGCCGAGACGAAGTGCTCGAGCGGGGCTTTCCGTACCTGGTCGCCGAGATTGCAGGCAGCGTGCTCGGCTACGCGTATGTGTCGCTTTATCGGGCGCGCTCGGCGTACCGCTATGCCGTGGAGAACTCGGTGTACGTGCGCCACGATGTCGTCGCACGGGGCATCGGGCGCTGCCTGCTCGCGGAACTCATCGCGCGCTGCGAGCGCCTGGAGCTGCGAGAAGTGATCGCGGTGATCGGCGACAGCGAAAACGCGGCGTCGGTCGGGCTGCATGCTGCGCTGGGTTTTCGCAATGTCGGCGTTTTGACGTCGGTCGGGTTCAAGCACGGGCGCTGGGTGGATAGCGTGCTGATGCAACGCACGCTGCGCTGCCTGGAGCCTCGATAGGCGCACGCCGCCTAGGCGCCTGTCGGGGCGTCCACTCGCGTTTTCACCTGCAACCCGATCCGGCTTATTCCCCAGCCAGAGCCAGCACGGCCTTCCACTCGGCGGGATCGACCGGTGTGATCGAAAGCCGGTTGCCGCGCTGAAGAATGCGCATGCTGGCCAGCGGCTCGTGATCGCGCATGGTGGCCAGCGTGACCGGTTCGATCTTCTTCACGAAGCGGATATCGACGTTCAACCAGCGCGGATTGTCCGGCGTGGACTTGTCGTCGTAGTACTTCGATTTCTTGTCGAACTGGCTCTCATCCGGGTAGGCGAGCTTGCTGACCTCGGCAATGCCGACGATGCCCGGTTCATCGCAGTTCGAGTGATAGAAAAAGATCTTGTCGCCGAGTTGCATCTGATCGCGCATGAAGTTGCGCGCCTGGTAATTGCGTACGCCGTTCCAGTGCGTGGTCTTGTCGCGTGCCAGGTCGTCGATGCCGTAGACATCGGGTTCGGACTTCATCAGCCAATAACGCATAGTCGTTCCAGTAGATTCCAAAGAGTTCAAAATAAAAACTAATAATCAATAGTTTGAAAGAGTCTTCTCGAATTCGGTTGTCTGTGCAGACCCCACCGAACCGGTAAATTCCACCCAAAAGTCCCCACCAAAGTCCCACCAGGATTTCGTTTGTCAAAGGCTACCCATGGGTAAGCTCTCAGCAGCGACCTGCTTCAACGCTAAGCGGGACCGCAGCGGCCGAGACGTTCTCCTTGGCGACGGCGACGGATTGTCGCTTCGCATCCGTGGGAACGGTACGCGAACCTGGGTGATCGAGTACCTATTCGAGGGCACGAGACGACGGTTCACGATCGGCATACTCGATAAGCAGGGCGCAGCCGGCGAAAGTATATCGAGTTGACTCGATAACGGCCGTTTGACTCTGGCTCAGGCCCGTGCGATTGCGGGCCAGTGGAAGGCCGAGCGTCATGCCGGTCGAGATCCCATTGCAGAACGCGAAGCGCGCCTTGCGGCGCTGCGTGCCATCGAAAGCGCTACGTTGCGATCAACCCGGTCCTGTTCGACGACGAGGGGGTGTAGTGGAATGCAGCGTTTCGGGCCTTGTGGTTCTGGCTATAGTGCGACAGTCGCTACACTTGATGTGCTTCGCTGGGCAACTGTAGCGCTGTAGCCCCCTGGCAGAAGTCGAAGTTGATTCGAAACCGGCAGTCGACGAAGGTCGGCGGCTCGGCGTCAATGGTCGTTTCCGGTCACCGACAGCGACGTCCACATTCGGCGAAGAGCTGTCCTTGGCGTTGTTGTACGATGCAAGTCCGCGGCATTTACTCGCAGGTGTTCCCCGGCGGCGTACAGTGGTGGGCGCGATCCGGACCGCGTCGCCCGCCTCCCGCGGCGGACGGGGCTCAGGCCGGAAACCCGGCCGGAGTGCCGAGCGCTTCGATGACCAATGCCTTGACCTCGCCTGCGGGGCGAACGCTTGCGAAGCGTTTGCGTTCGTCGGAGTTCGTGCCCGACCGGAGCGACGGCAGCGGTGACACCTTGAGGTCCGATTCGGAGATCGCGTAGAAGCGGTAACCGTGCGTCTCCAGCAATTCGCCGACCACTGCCATCGGCGCATCCGGCAGCACCCCGAATAGCAGATCCGGGTGCGCTACGGTTAGCGTGTTACGCATGCCGTGCAGAACCTGGAGCTCCCATCCCGCAACGTCGATCTTCACCAGACCTGGTGGCGGCACGTTCCGGCTTACGAGCAACGCGTCCAGCGAATGGCAGGCGACACGCTCGCTTCTTACCGCTCGGTGCGAACTCGGAGCGAGACTTGCACCCGATGCGAGGAAAACTTCTTCGGTGTAGATGCTGATGTCGGCCTCGCTCTCAGCATCGGAGAGTGCCGCCGTGACCAATTCGGCGTTAGCAACACCATTCAGTCGGAGGTTCTCCGCAATCCGCGCGATGTTGCATGCGAGCGGTTCGACCGCAACGATACGCGCCTCCGGAGCCGCTCGGGCGGCTAGCAAGGAGTAGAAGCCGGTGTACGCGCCTACGTCGACGATGGTCGATGCCGTGCGGGCGAGGGTCTGCCAGAGCTGGGCTGACATCGGCTCGTACTCGCCCGTCCAAGCCAGCTGGAAGGCTACCAGGTCGTCGTTCTGCGATTCAAGCAGGATGCTGCGACCCTCTAAGTCGACGTACGCCTGTGGACCGAGTACCGGGAAGCTCGCCGTTAGCGCCAGACAATCCTCGGGCCGGGCGAGACTGCGCACCCGGTAGCGCGCCTGCAGCTCGGCGGCGCAGCGGTGTTGTAACTCCAGCATTCGAACAGAATCGGGCCGCAGGCCGCGCTCAGTATGCTTGGCGTCTAGTTGGGCGAGTACTGATGCTCGCCAGGCCTTGGGGCTCGCCGCGCGTGGGCCAGTCGAATGCCGGTCGGCGCGGATGATGAAGAACAGCTCGGAGACCTTGGCGCAATGGTACGATTGCCACAACCGGAGGTAATAGTCGAAGTCTTCTCCCGCGTCCATGGCCTCGTCGAAAGGGGTGCTGTGCGCGACTTCCGCCCGGACGAAATGCCCCATCTTGAGGGTGCGAAACGGATCGAACGCGATCACCTCGTCGATCGACTGCAGGGTGAGCGGCTGCGGCATACGAAGGTGCGGTTCCGACTCACCGGTCCCCTGCGTCGCGATCAATCCCCAGATCGCGTCGTAATCGACAAGATGCGCCGACACGGCCGAAAAAGCGTCCTCAGCCATGAGATCGTCCGCATCGAGAAAGAAGATCCACTCCGCGCCGGCCGCGCGCGCCTGCGCGGTCCCGAGATTGCGCGCCCTGCTGCGCCCGAGTGCGCCCTGCTGGTCTTCAATCGGCAGAATCTTGAGCTCAGAGAAGGGCCCGCGGCTCTTGCGCCATGCGCGCTCGATCGAGGCTCGGCACTCGGCGTACAACGCTGCGTGGCCGGGTCCGACCGGCGTGATGACTGCGACGCGCGGGCCGCGTCGGAGAAGCTTCGAAAGGAAAGGGATCAAAGATTGCTCGGGCCGACGGAATATTGGGTCAAAGACCATGTTTTGTGGATAGACACTCTATCTCCCCGGCTAACGGACCGTCAACAGCGTGAACACGCGCTTACGCTCCTGAGGTTTTGCCTGAAATCTTGCGCTTCACACTGGCCAATTTTCCCCCATTTGTCCGTCTGCCCGAGCGTATGCCGAGATTGCGCATCGCCCCGCGCCGAACCATTCCGCGAATCGGTATCAGGCCGCCTGAAATAGTTCTACGCGCCACGCCATTGACCGAGGCGGCGGCTGCGTCCGAAAAACAACTGGGTGAGGATGCGCTAGATCGCGACCGAGTCTTCGATCGCGGCGCTGATCCTTGACTGCCCGCTACACGCGATGCACACCATCGATATCGACCAAGTGTTGCTTTCGAACGTGCGGAATTGGCTGACTGCAATCCTACGACCGGGCGTCGGAATCCGGTCATCGGGACATCAGAGACTAGAGCCAACGGCATCAATGCGGTCCATCTCCCAAACTGGTGCTCTCGGCGAGAAGCCGATGGACGCCTCGCTGATCAGCACTGTCGCAAGCAAATAGACTTGTCCGGTCTTCGTAGCAAAAGAATTGTCCACTTTTTGTGTGTGCTCGGGCAAAGTCGCTGAGAGGTGCAGGTTGGCGATTTGCCCGAGGCAAGCATTGCGAAGCGGAGGTTACGCCACACGCTTGTGTTTGGATTTGATCTCCTTGCCTGCGCTGTCGTGGCGGGCCAGGCAGCGTGGCCCGTGGAAGACTGCGAGCGCTCGAAGGGATCAGGTCTTGCAATCACGTGCATCGATTGCTTCATTGCAAGACCCGACCCCTAGGCACGACCCAAGTGAGCGATGGCCGAGGCAAGCGCGCGAGCCACCGCTCGCGCTGCACACGGCTGGCGGTCGCTCAGCCGCCGATCATGATTCGCGCGCTGGAGAAGAGCATGCTGAGTCCAGAGCAGACGAGCAGTAGGCACACGACGAGCTTCAGCGTGCGTTGAGACACCGGGGGCCGATGCGTCGCCGTCAGCGCGGTGACGATCAGGGCAATGGGAATGGCCTGCAGCGTGAGCAGCACAGAGAGCTTGCTGAAGTGGCCCGAGAACACGACGACGAAGAGCCTCAGCACCGCCCCGACCGCGAAGCTGAAGATCAGCGATTCCTGTATGCGCTCGAGGGTCCAGGGCTGCCGGTACACCGCGTAGACCAGCGGCGGCCCGGGCGCGGAAAACATGCCCCCGAGCACGCCGGAGAGGGCGCCGACCAACGTGAAGTAGCCCGGGCCGGAGGTCGTCGGCAGCGTCGTGGCTGACCGCGAGAGGAGAAGCGCGCACGCGACGATGCTCGCGCCGAGAATCATCCGCAACACTTCATACGCGTACGCCGCGAGGAAGCCGAGCAGCAAGAGCCCGATGATCGCGCCGACCAGGCTTGCGCCCACCGCCGGAATGATCGCCCGTTCGACATGGGCGGCACGGCGCATATAGAAGAACATCGCCGCGTTGACGATGATGATGACGGTCACCACGTTGGCCGCGTCCGGCAGGGGCACCAGGTTCGTGACGCCCACCAGACCGAGCAGAATCAGTGCGAGCGCGAAGCCGGTCAGACTCTGCGCATATACGCCCAGGGCAACGAACGCCGCGAACAACAAATGGGTCAGCATTTCGGAATGCGGAGGATCCGATTCTTGGGCAAGGGCCGTGTACTCCCGTGCCGACCGGGCTGCATCCGCCGGCGCACGGCCACGCGCCGCGGTGCCCGAGCAAGTATCGAGTTCACCGTCGCCAGGGGCTGGGCGTTGCTCGCAGGATACCAAGCCGCAGGGGCGTTCTTGCGCTTCAGCCCGTGCGACCCGCGTCGGCCCTGCCTTGCGGAACGGCCGCTTCGTAGGCTTCGCTGGACGGGGCGGCCGGCGGGAAATCGAGCAAGTCGCCCTTGCGCAGTTCTCGCCCCACTGGATCGAGACGGCGCAGGCGATCCGGGCACCAGACCTCGCCGCCCGCGACCCGGAGCCAGTCGCGAGCGAACGCGGCGCCGGACAGGTTGGCATGGACGAGCGAGCCGGCGATGAATTCCGAAGCGCCGGTGGTGATCGTGAGGATCCTCACGCACCCGGGCTTGGCTGCGCGTGCTCCGCTGCGGGAGCTTTCGTTCAACCACGCAGCTTGACCCGAGAGCAAAACGACGGTTCTGCGGCAGAGCCGACGGGCTTGCTCGGCCCGTGTTCGCGTGACAGCGTCATGACACGCTGGTGAACCCTGATTTGGACCGATGCCGCGCTTGAATCGGGCACGGCGAAGGGGGAATGGTTACCCCGTGCGAGCGCGGTTGACCGCTCGTAGCACTGGGCATACAGTACCCGCGTGCGGGAGATGTCGTTTGAAATTGCTACTCGCCCACATCGTGCTGGTGAAGCCATCGTGAATCACCGCAGCAAAACCCTGATCCATGGCATCGCCGCACTGGCGTTGCTGGCCGCGAGTGCCGCGACAACCGCCCAGACCACCGAAGTCCTGCTCGATCAGGCCATTGCCGGCGAGCATCGTTCCAGCGCCGGCAAGGCGCGCGACAAGTATCGGCATCCCCGCGAAACCCTGTTGTTCTTCGGTCTCAGGCCGGACATGACCGTGGTCGAAATCTGGCCCGCGGGCGGCTGGTACACACACATTCTGGCGCCTGTGTTGCGCGACAAGGGCAAGTTGTATCTCGCGCACGTGGCGACGAAAATCCCAAGATTGAAAACTGGCAGCTCGAGTCGCGCGAAAAACTCGCGGCGGTGATGGCAGGCAAACCGGAGGTCTACGGCAAACCGCTGTTCACGTCGCTCGGCCCCCCCGAGTACGTGGCGATCGCGCCGCCGCGCAGCGCGGACCTGGTGCTGACCTTTCGCAACGTGCACAACTGGAGCAAGCAAAGAACCGATGCGCAGGTGTTCAAGGCGTTTTTCGATGCGCTCAAACCGGGTGGCGTTCTCGGTGTGGTGGAGCATCGCGCCAAGTCCGATACGCCGCTCGAGGAAATGGTGGCTTCCGGCTATATGACTGAGGACTACGTGATTGCGCTGGCGCAAAAGGCAGGCTTCAGATTGATCGCGAAATCGGAGGTTAACGCCAATCCCCGGGACAGCAAGGATCACCCCCACGGGGTGTGGACGTTGCCGCCTATGCGGCGCGGCTTTTTTCTGGATGCGCAGAAGTATCTCGACATTGGCGAATCCGATCGCATGACGCTCAAGTTCGAAAAGCCGAAGTCCTAAAACGTTTTTGGAACTCTGGCATGTGCGATAGCCAGCATTGCTGTTGGGCACGCGCGGCGGCTGGAACAGCTGTGCCGCTACATCATCGGCCGGCGCCTTCTGATGAACGGGTGCAGTTCAACGCGGCGGGGCAGGTGGCGTTGAAGCTCAAGACACCGTGCAGCGACGGCACCGCGCACGTGGCCATGAGCCCGCTGGAGTTCATGCAAGTGCTGAGGGCGCCGAAACCGCGGTCCCGGCTGCGCTCTCGGATGACCGGTTTGGGTCGGATGCGGGCGTAGCCGAAATGTATTGGCGGCCACTCGCCTTGATTGTCAGGGGCTACGACAGCTGAAGTGCGCATTGCTGCCGTTGGCATCCACTTCGTCCAATGGTAGCAAAGGCCGGATTCTGTTGAAAAACTCGCTGTACCCGCATGGCCCAGGTACAAGATGCTAGTCGCATAGCCTTTTGGGTCTTCGGCCATGATGGGGCAACAGATAGGTGGGCAGCAGCGGCTGTTTTACTCCTTCAATCTCGAAGATCACGTTCCCCAGGATCATCTCCTTCGCGGCATCGACGCCTGCCTCGATTTGAGCGGGTTGCGCAAACATCTGGTCGAATACTACAGCCGCACCGGACGCCCGTCCGTCGATCCCGCGCTCATGATTCGGATGCTCATCATCGGCTACAGCTACGGCATCCGTTCAGAGCGCCGCCTGTGCGAGGAAGTCCATCTGAACCTTGCGTATCGCTGGTTTTGCCGTCTCGGTCTAGAAGACGCCATACCCGACCATTCGACTTTCTCTAAGAATAGGCATGGGCGGTTCCGCGAGAGCGACGTCTTTCGCTGGGTGTTCGACGAGGTCGTGCGCCGCTGCATGGCGGCTGGCCTGATCAAGGGCGAAGGCTTTGCGGTGGATGCCAGCCTGATCGCGGCGAATGCCAGCCACCAGCATAGTGTTCAGCCTGGCGAGACGTGCCATCTAGGTCGTTCCGAGACCGACACCCGACCGATGCGCGAATATCTGGCGGCATTTGACGGGGAAGTCATCGCGGTGGCTCCGCGCAAGATCTCGCTGAGTGACCCGCATGCACGCTGGACGGCAGCGACCGGCGGCATTGCCTTCTTCGCCTACTCGACGAACTATCTCATCGATACCGCCCACGGCGTGATCCTTGATGTCGAGGCGACCCCCGCGCACCGAAACGCCGAGGTCAATTCAACGAAGGTGATGGTCGACCGAGTCGAGGAACGCTTCAACCTGAAGCCGCAACGCCTAATTGCGGATACAGCTTACGGCACGGCAGAGATGCTCAATTGGATGGTGGAGGAGAAGGCCATCGAGCCACACGTCCCGGTGTTCGACAAGACTAAGCGCGGGGACGGCACCTTCGAGCGCG
>LNFM01000886.1_pt1 | contig 70453 bp, 76 predicted proteins | sample 596031 | NCBI WGS metagenome assembly LNFM01 (sample SAMN04254537, study PRJNA301005) | activated carbon metagenome | isolation source: dual media filters at the Ann Arbor, Michigan drinking water treatment plant | place: USA: Ann Arbor
GTTGCTCGCAAGCCACTTCCGGTATTTCGGAGCGAGATGTCCCCGCCGTGATGACGGACGATGTCGCGTGCGATGGACAGGCCGAGACCGATGCCTCCCGTCTCCCGGTTGCGTGAATCCTCGAGACGGAAGAACGGCGCGAATACCCGACCAATTTCCTGCTCGGGAATGCCGGGCCCATTGTCTTCGACGATAATGCTGACCCCGGCTGAGGAGCTTTCGATATGAACGCTGGCACGCTCGCCGTATCGGACGCCATTCTCGATTAGGTTCCTCAATGCGCGCTTCAGTGCATCTGCGCGACAGCGATAGCTGAGGTTCGCTCCTCCAGCGAATGAAACATTGAGCCCGATTTCGGCCAGATCATCGCAAAGGCTCTCGACGAGTGCCGTCAGATTGACGTTGCGCGTCGGCTCCGCGACGGCCTGATCGCGCGAGAATGCCAAAGTCGCCTCGGTCATCTGGCGCAGCTCATCAAGTGTCGCCAGCATTTTCTCGCGCGTTTCTTCGTCGGATACGAATTCGGCGCGCAGGCGCAGGGACGTCAGGGGCGTGCGCAGGTCATGACCGATAGCTGCCAGCATTCGCGTGCGATCCTCGACGAAGCGCTGCAGCCGCGCCTGCATGCGATTGAACGCCTCCGCGGTATTGCGGATATCGGCAGGACCGTTCTCCGCCAGGGGCGGTACAGTCTCGCCACGACCGAGAGCCTCGGCGGCAGCAGCCAGATGGCGCATCGGCCGCGTCATAGCTTGCGCAATCCATGCCGCGCAGAGCGAGATGAACGCGGCCGTCAAGGCGAGTGAGATCATCGACCGCGAGGTCCAGAGGCCGTTCGCCAGCTTTTTGCTGAAGACGGTATTGAGCCACGTGCCGTCCGGCAACTGGACGGTGACGGCCATGCCCACAGTGTTTGGTTGATCGAGATAGAGAAACTTGGCCGATCGTGCCAGTGGCCAGGCGTGCGGCGGTAAGTCGAACCACGGTTGGACAGTTGTCGTCTCGTGCGGGGCACCGTTCAGTATCGCCGCGCTGGCAGCTTCCTCGCCTTCGTCGCGCGGATTGGAGCTTGCGACTTTCTGGATCGTCGGAAGTGGCTGAGCCAGGCGAGCCTTCGCAATGTGCCGCCAAGCTGCCGTATCCGTGATCAACTCCTGTGAAATCCAAGAGCGAGAGTACGGTGTGTCGCTAGCAGACAGAATATCGCGATGAACGGCGGAGGGCGTCGATTCGAGTACTTTCGCAACGGACGCGCAGCGGCTCAGAAACTCAGCCTTGGCAGACCGCATGAGCGCTTCGTCGCGCTCGGTGCTGAACAGGAGCACGCTGACGCCCTGGGAAAGCGCCAGCGCGAGCAGCATAACCGCAACAAACCGCGCCGCCAGGCTTCTGTTCCAGAGCGCATTCATTTCGAGGCGATCTCTGCGGCGAAACTGTACCCCCCTCCCCAATGCGTGATGATCAGCGCCGGCGACTTCGGATCAGCCTCGATCTTCTTGCGCAGGCGGCTCACCTGATTGTCGATGCTGCGATCGAACGGCTCGGCTGCCTTGCCGGCCGTCAAATCCAATAGCTGATCTCGGCTGAGGACCAGTCCTGCGTGATCGAGAAAGACGCTCAGAAGCCGGAACTCCACCGTGCTCAGTGGCACGACCAGACCGTCCTGATCGATCAGCTCGCGGCGTCCCACGTTCAACAGCCAGCGGTCGAAGCGGATTTCCTTGGCCTTTATCACGCCACGCTGAGGCGGAAGGCTCTGCACGCGACGAAGGACCGCCTTTATGCGCGCCAAAAGCTCGCGCGGATTGAATGGCTTGGAAAGATAGTCATCGGCACCAAGCTCGAGCCCCACAATGCGATCCGTATCCTCGGCCATGGCCGTGAGCATGATGACTGGCACATCCGTGCTTTCGCGAATGTAGCGGCACAGCGACAGACCGTCCTCGCCCGGCATCATCACATCAAGGACCACAAGATCGATGCCGTGACGATCGATAAGGCGGCGGCACGCCGCGGCGCTCTCGGCCAAACTCGTCCGATATCCGTGCCGCGAAAGATACTTGCCGACGAGGTCGCGGATATCCCGATGATCGTCGACGATGGCGATGTGGGGGGCGGTTTCCATATCTCTCTCTTGTAAGATATCTCCTATACTTAGCTGCCTAGGCCCGCTGGACAAAATTGTATCAAAGCGTCTCGCACAGCTCCTCTGCGACATGCCGCCAAGAAATTGGCATTTAGGGGGATAGCGGAGGCTCTTGCACTACACTTGGCCAGATCTGGATGCTCAGCCAACGAGATTGCCGCCATCATGAACCATGCCACGCTTGCTGAGGTGTCGGGATATACGATGGTGGCCGAGAAAAAGTAGTTCGCCGAAGCTGCAATTGTCCGTCTCGGCGTCGCGACGACCGAGCCCGGTTTCCCAAACCTACCCGACGAGTTTGGGAAAAGTGGAGAAAAAGCTGAGCAGCATCAGCAGCCGAAATAACGAATGGCGACCCCGGCAGGACTTGAACCTGCGACCATCCGCTTAGAAGGCGGATAGCTTACCCTCACAACCTAGTTCATCCTTGAGCGATACGCGTCGAGAAAACATCAACAAACCCAATATAAACTAGTTTCCACTAGCGTCAACGTCCAACACCGTCTAACGTGGCAAATCACCCAATATTGATACCCGAAAGTTACCCCAAAGCAACTCATGCGTCGACTGCTCACGGACGCCGCGATCAAGAGAATCGCGCCTCATCGCGCTAAGCGCCTGGAGATCGCCGATGCCGGAATGCCGGGGCTCCGCCTCGTCGTCCAGCCGTCGGGGACGAAGAGTTTTTGCGTTCGATATCGGTTCGCCGGTAAGACCCGGAAGCTCACTCTTGGCGCTTGGCCGCGGATCGAGCTCAAGGTCGCTCGCCAGCGCGCCAAAGACGCTCTGGACGCTCTGGACCTCGGCCGAGACCCCGGGATCGAGCAGATCGCCGCCAAGCGTCGCCAACACGCTCCTGGGCTCGATCCAGATGCTTTTGGTGTGCAGGCCCGTCTCTATATCAGTCGCCATGCTGTGCCGCACGCGCGAACCTGGAAGGAGATCGCTCGCAATCTGGGTCTCCGACCGGATCCCGATGAGCCAGGCAAGTTCATAGATATTCCGGATGGACTCGCTGCGCGTTGGGCGGCACTTCCGGTGCATGCCATCACGCGCCGTATGGTTATTGAGTTCATAGACGAAGCTGTCGATCGAGGCGCACCAATCGGCGCCAATCGTCAGCTCGGCATCTTGCAGCGATTTTTCAACTGGCTGGCTGCTCGTGACGTTCTGAAAGTCGCCCCGACCGCAGGAGTGAAGAAGCCAAGCGTCGAGCGATCTCGCGATCGGGTGCTGTCCGATGCGGAGATAGTCGAACTCTGGAAAGCGGCCGATGAGATGGGTTTTCCGTTCGGCCCGCTTGTCCAGATGCTGCTGCTGACCGCACAGCGGCGCGACGAAGTCGCAGCGGCCTCGTGGAAAGAGTTCGATCTTCCCGCGGCTCTATGGCGACTCCCCGCGTCCCGCGTGAAGAACAAGAAACCACACCACGTGCAGCTTAGCGGCGCGATGCTCCGCTTACTCAAGGGACTGCCTCGCTTCACCGGCGGCGACTTCCTGTTCGGCATGGCAGGTAAGACGCCGTTCTCTGGATATTCTCGCGCCAAGCGCAATCTCGACGAGCTTGCGGGTATAGAGGCGTGGACACTGCACGATTTGAGGCGAACGGCGGCAACCAACATGGCCTCGCTCGGCACGCCGCCACACATCATAGAACGAATACTGAATCACGTGAGCGGGACGCGCGGATCGGTAGCCGGGATCTATGATCGAAGCGCTCTCGATGCCGAACGTCGGGACGCTCTCGAGCGCTGGGCAAAGTACATCGAGAAGATCGTCGATCCTGATCAAGAGGTGACGCCTTGAGCCAGGGAAATACCGCATCCAAGGATTTCAAGGCGGCGTTGGCCCGCGTCCTAGATCAAGGTGATCTGCCCCATGAGGTGCAAGAGATCGTGGATCGTGTAGCTAAAGTGCTTAAGCGCATCGCGAAAAAGGAAGACGATCAGAGCCTGCAGGAGCGCGCTGGTTTTTTGGTGGGATGCGCTTGGGGAGCTTCAAGCTTAGACACGCCGTTCCATCGAAAAGCCGGCACAAAGGGCGCCCAGAATTCGCTCGTCGGTCTCGCGGCGATGATTGAGGGCATACGGCGTCATATAGGTGAGCTGCCTAAAGATGCGCTCGATGCGCTAAGGGAGGTCTCAACTTTAAACGATCGAGATAGCATCGCGATCTTTGGTGGCCAGATACATTTGACACCCGAACAACGACATCAGCTAGATCTCGATATCCTGGCTCTATGCCTCCGGAGCCGTTTCGCCTCCTATGACGACGTACGAAATTCCGAAGACGCTGTGATTGCTGCGCGTGAGATTCCCTGGGTCGTGGAACTCGCCAGTGAAACATTGCCTCGTCTCGCGACAGCGATTGAAAGAGCAATACAACATCTAGATCAGAACCCGACTGAGCAAGACGGCCCTCGTAAGGAGATGGCTGCTGCAGTTACATGTGCAGCTGCCGAAGCGTACGAGCGACTTAGCGGGCTGCCCATTTCACGAACAAGAAATAGTCGACCCGCCTCGCATGGAAACGTAGAGCCGTTCCGGGACGTCCTCACAGACTTGTTCAACATTTTGGGATTCGATGAGAACACGACTGCTGACGGTCAGATAGTTGGCCTTCAAAAACGGCGGCGCTCGGAACGACGTGCTAAGAGCTAGTTCTTGAAAGGAAAAATGGAGGCGCGAAAACCGCGCCCCTTTTTCAAAATCTCAGCTCTGCATCCCTCGAAAAATCAGCGACACAGGCTCATCGTGCAAACACGAAGCGCTGTGAGCTTTGATGCTGTTCCTACTACGCTGGTTAAAAACACCGCTGCCTGGCCCACCGAGGAGTGCGTGCCTCACGGCGTCCGCACCGATGCGTGCTATGGCGGCTGGCGGCCTGGAGAAGGTTGCAGAGCGTGCCCTGCGCTGGCCGGTTCGACGTGAGGCTAGCATTGAGATTGAGCCGGTCCAGATAAAGCCGAGCCGGACCAAGCCGTGGAACAAGCTGCGGGCGGCGCGCATCATCGCGGCGGGGACTGTTGCTGAGATCCGGGCGCACGAGTGCGAAGGGCCGCTGACAATTCCTGAGATCGATGAATGGATTGCAGCCTACTGCGGCGAGCGCCAACTTGAGCTCGGCGCCCTGACGTTCACCGCAATTCGGACAGCGATGAAGCGTTGCAGCGGCGTCCGATTCCAGAACCGTCGACTGCTTTCTGACCAGGCTTACGACCGGCTTCGATGGCGCCATCTGGTGCGGAGGCTTTCCCCGCCGGCGCGGGCCTGGATCTTTATCATCGACGCAGAGCCGGACAACCAAACATCGGAGATACAACTGTCGAGGAGGGCAGCATGAGCCAAACGAACAATGAAGCGAGGCGAGAGCTTGAGGGCGACCGCGCACTCACAGATAAAGAAATCTGCGCCATCTTCGGCTTCAGCAAGATGACGCTAGCGCGCCATCGAGCGAAGCTCGGCCTCCCAGGTCCCCACTTCCGTTTAGGTCAGAGTCCGTACACGTGGCGCTCTAAACTCGCAGAGTGGGTGCGTGCTCGTGAAGAGGCGGGCGTTGATTATTCGATCGTCGCGAACTTGCATGACAGGCCACGGCAGGCGCAGCCCGAGCAATGAACCAATCAGAAAAAACGCCCGGTCGGGAGTCGGATCCCGCCGGGCGCTATTGGCAATCTCGAAACTTGATGACGGCGCTGAATGTAGCGCGTGAACGCGACTTTTTCAAGATCGCGATCGCCGTCCCTACACAGGATGATGGCGATGAACATGCATACTTCCCCGACTGCCGAAAGCGAAGGCGTCACCAGCCGACCGCGTAAACCGTCCTACCGCTTCACAGCCTCCGAGCCGCCTGCGGCGCTCGCGCACCTGCGCGACGAGCCTGTGTGGCTGACGTGGAACTTCGTCTACAGAGAGAGCACTGATGGTGGGAAGTGGACGAAGCCACCGCACAGCGCCACCACGGGGCGCATGCAGGGCGACTGGATCAACGCAAGCGGCTTTCTCGGCACGTTCGGTCAAGCACTCGCGACGATGCGCCGGTACAAGCTGGCAGGCATCGGATTGTCACTCCAGCATGCGAAGCTCACCGGCATCGACCTCGACAAGTGCATCAACGACTCCGGCTCGTACACGCCGCTGGCCGCCGAGACACTCGGCTACGCAGAGACTTACGCGGAGGTGAGCCCGAGCGGTGAGGGCGTTCACTTTCTCGCGCACTATACGGAGACGACTATCAAGCGCGATGATCTCAAGATCGAGGTCTACCACCACGGTCGCTTCTTCACGGTCACTGGCGCCAAGGTTGATGGTGTCCCTGACACGATCGCGGCTGCACCGCATGTGATCGAGCGTCTCGTCAAACTCGATGCCGAGACGCCGAAGCCGATGAAGAATGGCATGGGGGCGCACCGATCTTACCCGAACGGCCACGCCCAACCCAAGGGCGCGAACTTCTGGGATCACGTGAACATCGCGGCGCTCGAGAATCTCAACGCTTGGGTTCCGATACTTCACCCGTCCGCAAAACCGCAGGCTACAGGTGGATGGCGCGTGTCGCCCAAGTCTCTCGGCCGCAGCCTCGAGGAGGATCTGGCGTACCATCCGACAGGAATACAGGATTTTGGAGAGGAGCACGGCCTAACTCCCATTCAGGCGGTGCTCAAGTGGGGGAGCGCGATAGACGCCGTTGACGCTGCTTTCTGGCTCTGCCGACAGATGGGCATGGAGCCGACCGCGCTGGGGTGGAGAAGCTCACATACACATAGCAATCGTTTCGGCAGTTTTGACAGTTCTGACAGAGTCTCCACCGATCTGCCAGACATGTCGGTTGTCCGACGTAACCGCATTTCAGCCCCAAGATTTCCATTGCAGGTGCTGGGCTCAGCTCGGGAATGGGTGGAGAACACGGCGGCAGTCAAGAACGCCCCCGTTGATTTCGTAATTCTCGGGCTTCTCGCTGCCATTGCCGGAATGATCGGCCCGAAGAGATTTGTTTCGCCCTGGGATGATTGGACCGAGCCAAGCATCTTGTGGTGTGCTCTTGTTGGTGAGCCGAGCACCAACAAGAGCCCCGCCGTCGACGATGTGCGCGGAGCTGTCCAAGACATTGAGAGAGATCTCAACCGCGATTGGAAGTCGAGGCGGGCCGAATACGACGAGAAGAAGAAGGTGGCTGAGGCTCGGCAGGCCGACTGGGAGCAGGATCTCACCAAAGCGCTCAAGAGTAAGAAGCAGCCCAGCGAACTCCCGCGTATGCCCGATCTCGATAGACCGGAGGAGCCCGCAATGCGTCGTCTTTGGTTCGCCGATACTTCGATCGAAGAGATCGGCCGGCTCCTCGCCAACAATCCCGGCGGCCTCATCTGCTGGCGCGACGAGCTGAGCGGCTTTTTCGGCAGTTTTGACAGATATGGCGGCTCGGGCGTTGATCGCGCTTTCTGGCTAGAGAGTTTTGGCGCACGTCCATCTCGCATTGATCGCGTGAGCCTGAAGAACGGCCCGATCGATATTCGGTTCAACGCGATATCACTGATCGGCGGCATCCAGCCTGACCGGCTTCAGAGTATGCTGCTAGATGGCGATGATGACGGGCTGGCCTCTCGCCCGCTCTACGCGTGGCCGGATCCGGTTAGGCCCAAAAAGCCGATCGTTCGCCGAGACAACTCAAGGCTGGCGGCAGCGCTGCGAAGACTCTCGGAAATACGGTTCGATGTGGATGAGGCTGGAGATCTGCAGCCACGCATTGTCATGCTCGCGCCTGAAGCCGCAGACGAATTCTCGCCTTGGTGGGAGCACAAGCAATGGGATGCTGCGCAATCAGCGACGGGGAAGCTCGCAGGTGCCGTGGGCAAGCTCAATGGCATCGCGCTCCGGCTCGCTTACATTCTTGAGATGTTGGCTTGGGCATGGGAGCAGAGGAACATCCAAGAACCGCAGCAGGTCAGTCTCGCGAGCGTACAGGGCGCTTTGACCATCATCGATGAGTGGGTGCGCCCCAACCTGGCGCGCGTATTCGGTGAAGCTTCGCAAACCGAGTCGAGCAAGGAGGTGATGGCGGTCGGGCTCTGGCTCCTCAAGAAGAAGCCGACGGTGGTCAATGCGCGCGAGCTCCGGCGGCAGCCCGGTTTCGATGGCCCGAAGGATCCCAAGCGGCTTGATGCGGCTCTTGAGGCGCTCGTCGAAGCGAGCTGGCTGACGCCGACGCCGACGGAGAGCCCGGGGCGTCCCCGGAAGGACTTCAGGGTGAACCCGCGCATCTACGCACCCGGCTAGGGGCTGTCAAATCTGTCAAAATCGCCGGAAATATCATTCCGTCGCGTGGCGAAAGTGCTGACATGATCTTTTGACTGTTTGGGCAGTTTTGACAGAGCACCTGGGAGCCCGTGCCCACCACCCATCGTCGCGCAAAGCTACGGTTGGCGCGATCGGCAACTACTGCACGGAAGGGTCGGGTTTGCGCGGCTTATTGCCAGCACCGCCCTGCGATTGAGGCTGAGGGTACGACCTCACAGGATATTCTGGGGCGGCTAACTTCCACGACTTGAAGTCGTAGTCCAGACGAGGCACCTCCAACAGGTCAAAACTGAGCTTTCGCGCCTCCTCCACCCTTGAATTTATGAATTCGGCGGTGACACTCATCGCTGCGGAGTTCTTTCCATCGTTCTTATGCTGGACGAGGTGATAGGCGCTAGGATCTCCAATGATGGGATTGTGCAGGAGACGGCTCCTATCATCATTGATTGCTAACGCCCTCGAACACAGCTCGGCTACCCGCTCTCGCTTCTCCGGCGCTAGTGGAACGTCTGGAAGGCGCGCAAGGGCGCGCATGATTTCGATGTTGCGGCGCATCTGATTCCCTGCAAACAGCACCCTTCCGATCTCGTCGGTGATCGGAAGCAAACGGTACAGCGAAGTCTCGATTTGCCTCTCCAAATAATTGCAAGCTTGGGAGAAGCGTCCAAGCGCTATGGCAAGGACGGGATCGTTATCTGCCGCGGTCATTACGAATGGCATATCGGGCTCTCGAGCTTAACGCATTGTACGGCCATGGGTGGTTGCCAGAATAAAGAGTTTGGGCACCTACACTCGATGTTTTGCAGCCGCGTGCAAATCACCTACATTCGTGATGGTTGGAACTGCGCCTAGCCGGCCAACCACACCCTTAAATCCCCGTCGCAACTGCCGCCCGTAGGCTTTTCAGCCATACGGCGTCTTGCCATGCGCTACGAGCCAGGAGACCTCCATGGACATCGAAGCAAACAGCAATCGAGAGGCGCCGTTCGGTCGCCAAGCACTGAAGCTGTCCCGCGTCCCAAGCATTCGAATTCGTGACGACACGCCTATCGAGCTACTACTCTCGCAGACTGGCCCTTCAGATGACGATTGTATCATTTGGCGAGGGCCCTACAGCAGGTCCGGAACGCCAATGCACACTATTGGCACCGATCGGCGGCACGCAGTTCGATGGCTACTCGAGCAGATGGGCGAAAATCCAGTTCCCCACTGCTACCGGCTTGAGCGCACCTGCCGCACATTTGGTTGTGTCAATACGCTGCACTACTCGCTGACGACAGCCGGCGGAACGCATCGGCTTCATGCAGCGGATATCCTTGACATTGTGAAGCGATGCCACAGAGGCGAGAAGCGCAAGGACGTCGCCGCGCGCTACGGTGTGTCGCTCGCCTTCGTTGACAACACGTTAGCTGGAATTCGTCACGCCGCGATCACGGGTATTGACCGGCGCAGGAACGCAAATTTGGCAAGCCAGTTGTGATCGTAACTTCTTAAGCCGGTGGAGCGTCGTCCGGTGGTCGGGGTGCACGCGTCGACGGCGGAAACTGTGGCGGCCGCGCCTGAATTCGAAGTTCAATCTCTCGAGAGAGGACGTGAAGCTTGGCCGAGAGCTGACCGAAGCTCTGGCCGAACTTCATCACCTCCGGCCAAGTGTAGCGTGTCCCCTTGCCCGTAATCGCGTCGAAGTACGGCTTCCCCTCCCACATGTTCGGCGTAAGGTAGGCAATCTGTTCGCCATCATCATTCGTCGCGCTAGATCTGGAGAAATGGGTAAGCCTATTTCGGATCGCCGATTTTTTGCCAGCCTGCTTTCGGAGCGTATTCCACTGCGCGAGCAGGTCGTCATCGAGCCTGATAGCACTCGCTGCTGCATCTACCATCTGAAGTCGAGAGTTGAAGTTGATTATTGCGAGATATGCGCCGCGGGCAGCCAGATTATTCACGGTGCCGAGCACTGCGCAAAATACGTCTCCAAGCGAGTCTTCAGCATCGTTCCACCAAGCCAACGCGTAACCGATGGCTCGATCCATATCTTGTTCGCTTCCTAGGTTGGGCTTGTTCAATTCAGTCTCCCCAAAGACATCCGGCGCACCGCTCTAGCGATTGCCCAGCCCGCGGCTCCTGCAGCGGCGTGGGGTGAGAACTAAGCGTCAATCTCATCCTTCGCTCGACGACGTGGGGAAGGTGCCTTCGCTCGACTCAACCGCTTCTCCAGAGCGATCCAAAACTTTGCTGAAGCCAATTGGACTGCGAGCGCTGGGGCGTGCTGCGATGGAATGAGGCCGGCACGCCGGAGCTTGGGATTATCTAGAGCGTAGTCGAGCAGCACCAATGTCTTGCCCTTCATCGATCTGACACTGGCCTTGACGGTTACGACGTAATCCTTCGGATCATCGGCGAGATAAAATAGTGCGCCACCGATCTGCTGCAGGCGTGGGTTCTCGGCCTTGGCAACGTGCCGCCATTCGTCGGCGGAAAGTGGTGCTGGAGCGGTGTTCTCAGCGACCAGGACGCCTCGATCAAGACTGGCGCCTTGGACAGGCATTCCTAGGTCAACGAACGTCCGTCTGACGGCCAGCCACACGACGTCGTAAGGAGCATCGACAGCCCGATGACGAATCTCGTCTTCGGACTTCTGATACTCCAATTGCCAGACGCGATCGACTCGACGGAAGGAGTCATTGATATCGCCAGCTGTCATGCAGCCAGAGATCGCTGCGAACATAGGCAAATATCCCAGCACCTTAGGAAGTCTCATGGCAACCCCCGTTCTTAATGCAGGCAGCCTAGCACGTCCGTCAAGGAGATCGCCAAGCGCGCACTCGAACCGTGCTACTGAGGTCGGAGAACTCTCGAAATTGGCTGCGAAATTGGATGTTGAAAAACTAGTCCGCGCGGCGGAGCGGCCGTGGGTATCGACGGAAGATCTCTGCGTTACAAGCTCGGCTCCCGATCGCCTAGCTATTGCAGAGACGTTCCGGTGCACCCGAGGCTATGCATCCGGAGAGGCAGCCGAGAAGGCAATAGCCGCCTTCGACTTGTTGCTGCACGCTGCCACTGCCCCAGTCAGGGCATATGAATTGCCCAAAGTTGTCGTGCTTGGAGCTGGCCAGCAAGTCATTGCGAATGATCACGTCGTGAACGAGTGCCGTACCCTCTACTCGCTCGATGTGACTGACTCGATCAGGCAGTCCCTTCAGGAGAGCCCCCGATCGCTTGATGCCGAGACTATGTGAATTCTGGGCGGCAACCTATATCCGGAAAACAATTACTGGCACTGGGTTGCCCAGTCACTACCTGCCATCTTGCAAGGTCTCGTGCTTGCACATGAAAGGGGAGCGGATCGAATTGGGCTAGTGGTACAGCCTCTGTCGCGATGGCACGTGCGCACTCTAGAGATCCTCGGGTTGGCACACTTGCCACGAGTAGAGATCAACCGGTTCCAAGCCTGTGAGATGGAGACCGCGATTTACTCGACCGCTCTGGCGCATAAGGGGTGGATGCGCGCCTCCAGTTTGCGAGCGTCGATCAGGGATGCCTTTCTGCGGTCAGTTCCATGGCGCGAAGTCCAAGCGCCCTCAAAAATCTACGCATCTCGCTCTGATACGAAGAAGCGGCAGCTACTCAACGAGTCAGAACTCGAGCGTCGCCTTATCGAGCGCGGCTATACCGTGGTCAATTGCGGCTCGCTCGAGGTAGAGGAGCAGGTAGCACTCTTCGCGAACGCCGATATGATAGTAGCGCCCCACGGAGCGGCTCTAACTAACGTGCTGTTCGCTTCGCCGTCAGCCACGGTATACGAGCTTTTGCAGGCGAGTTACGCCGCTATCACCTCGGCGTCGATGAGCCGAATTGCTGGGTGCTCCCACTGCATTGATTTCTTCCCAGATGATGGGCAGGCTTTCCTTACCAAAGGTTGGCACTGCGACGTCGACGCGGTGTTGAAACAGATCGAGGTGCTCGAGAAGCGCGCGCCTTGGATAGGTATGAGATCGCACGCACCTTCAGCCGCACAACGGTGACCAGCAATAGAAGTGCTCCTCCAATAGGCTGCCCACGAAGGCCTGCACTGCTCGCTTGAGAGTTGAGAAGCCTGACAGGCCCCTCGGAAGGGGCCTTTTTGATTCCGGAACCTGAACGATGGAACTGCACCTGACCCATGTGGCCGGGCCGCGACGCTATGCGCGCGCTCCTGAGCCAGAGACGATCCCGGAGAAGCGATGCCGGACCTGCAAGAAGCACAAGTCGCTCACCGCCTTCGCCGCACATCCGCTTTCCCATGATGGCCACCGACGGGATTGCAAATGCTGCGTGAAGGCAGGCCGCATCAAGAAGGATGCGCGCCCGAGCGCTCAGCGGACGAGAAGCCAGCGGCGCGCGCGAAAGAAGAACCCCGCCATTCAGGCCAAGAACCGGATCGCGGTCGCCAACTGGACCCGTCGAAACCCGCAAGCTTGCCGAGCCCGCAAGACCCTCAACAACGCATTGAAGCGCGGCGACGTGAAGAAGCCGACCCGATGCCAAGCAAAGGGGTGCGCCAAGCACAAGGTCGAAGGGCACCACCCCGACTATCGCCAGCCGCTCGACGTTTTGTGGGCCTGCCGAAGCCACCATAAGCGCATCCACGCTGGCGACGTCATCCCCCTGAAGGCCGGTGTCGATCGCCGCCTCGCCAAGATCCCGAAGGAGCTCGCGGCATGAAAGGCCTCTATTGCATGTTCGAAGGCACCATCGCAAAGCCGCCCGTGCGCACGCTCAGCCGCAACAACGTGCCCTGGACGCGTCTGAAGTGCGATGTGCGGGTCCGCGACGAGGAGACAAACATCGGCCGCTCCATGTGGGTTGCCGTGTCCGTGCCGGGCGCGCAAGGCGAGCAGTGGCTCTACCTTCAAGTCGGTGACCGCGTTCGCGTGGAGGGCCACCTCGAACTGTCGAGCTATGAGAAGGACGGCAGACCGCAGATCGGCCTCACCATACTACCGACGCTCATCAGGCTCTTGGAGCCGGCCGACGGAGGGCTCGTCAATGCTGCCCATTAGCCCACTTAAGAGAACCGATAGCGAAGCGGACCAGCCCGAGCCCGCACCACGTCAACGCCCTCACAGAGCCAGCAGAGCGGCCGGCATCATGGTGGCGTACGTCACCATATGGCCTGACGGTCCGCCGCCCTGGCTTAGCGTCAAGGAGCGAGACGCAGCGATCCTCGATTGGCTCTCAGCTCGAGGCGTCCGCGCCCTGCCTTGCAGCCGCACGATCCGCCGCATCCTCAACGCCGAGTGATCCCATGAGCTACAACCCAAGTGTCAAACTGACTCGCCTGTTCGAAACGACATCGAAGAGCGGCAAGACCTACCTCCGCGGCCGTCTCGGCTTTGCCAGCATCGTCATCCTGAAAAGCGATCAAGTCAGCGACAGAGGACAGCCAATCTGGAACGTCCTGATCAGCGAGCCCGAGGAGCGGCAGGAGTACACCCCGAAAGCCGGCAAGCCGGATCACCAGGCGCCAGCCGAGGACACTTCACCCCGCACCTTCGAGCGCTCAAAGCTCGACGACGAGATCCCATTCTGACGGGGACATCACGGGGACCAGCTACGGTAAGTTTACGGTGAGGCGGAACGGCAAGATCACGGCAAGGCGGCTGAACGCAATTGAATGCTGGAAGTCTGCTGGAAAATGCTGACGCCGAATTATGCGACGCCTTAACGCGCACGCACGTGTTCCATGGCCTCTGGCGAATTTTGCGCCATCGAGCACCCCAAGGTTACCCAAAGGTCCACATCGAGTTTCGGCAGTCGGTTCGCACGCGCGCGCGCCTATGAATGGAGTCTGGCGGGTTTCTGCAGCAAGATCGCAGCAAGGTGGCTGACCATTTGTCACCCAGTACGCGCGATCGTACACGCGCAAGCATGAAGTCTGGGCCTCGGCGCTGTTAAGAAATGCCAAGGTTTTACCAAGGGCACGAAGCTCGTCACCGATTTGTCCGGGGTCTCTGCGCGCGCACGCCCGCGCATGAATGAAGTCTGGATTTTCCCGACTCCATAAAAGCCCGGCGCATCCATTCTCGCCGAAGTACGCGCGCGCGCGTGCGTCATGGGTTGATGTCCGCAAATGTCCGCTCTTGTCCGGAGTCAGGCACTCGCGAACCAGCTACATCCGGTCGAGAGCGAAAGCGTCGGTGCCGTTAACTGGCAAAGTCTGCACCGATGCGGAGGACGAGGAATAGCCGTCTCGGCGGCTGTAGGACACGAGGAGCCCAATGGCTGGAGAAGTGATCGAGCAAACACCAGCAGCACCAGGCGCCGCCGCTCCAGCGGCACCAGCGAGGCCCGCGCCGGCTGCCCCGGTCGACAAGGTGACGCCCGACAAGGCGCCCCCGGTCGGGGCCGACGAGTTCGACGAAGGCATTGACGAGGGCGATGGCGAAGAGGTCGAAGCGGCACACCCACGCACCGACCTTCTCGACGACGACGAGGACGCCCCTGCAGCAGCGGGGGCCGTTAGCCCAGAAGCGAAGTTAAAGGCCGTGCCGAAGTCGGCGGCTGACTACGTCATCCCGCACGTTAAGGGCGTCGAGTGGAACGATGCCGGCAAAGCCCGATGGGGCGCCCTCACTGAGAGGCTTCACAAGGTCGGCGCGCCACAGGGCGCTGTTGATGCCGTCGGCGCCGTGGTCACCGACCTGCTCGCCGCTCAGCTCAAGCTGGATCAGGACACGACAGCCCATCTCCAAGAGACGATCATCGCCGACGTTGGCGAGGAAGCCTTCATGGCGGACAAGGCGCGCATCAGCGGCCTGCTCAAGTCGATGCCCGATGGCCTGTCCAAAGAGATCAAGGCCGCTCGGCTGCCGGACGGACGCAAGCTCGTCAATGATCCGCGCTTCTGGAAGTGGGCGAAGGGGCAAGCTTCCGAGGCACATCGGCAGCCGCCCCCTAAGACGCCTCAAGCGAGGATGAAGGAGATCGACGAGATCCGCAGCACAGACATCCGCCGATACTGGAATGAAGGCCTCAGCGACGAGTACATGCGCTTGGCCGAGATGGTCAGAGGCGGCTCGTGATGGCCGACACAAAGCCGCTTAACCCCACCCATTGCATCGACGAGGCCTTGCTCTCGGCAGATGGCGCGAAGGCCCGCACGTGGTTCGTCATCGTCCCGGCTTCCCGATCGTACGCCTCGCTATTCCTGCCGGCGACGTGGGCGCGATGCCCGAAGATATCGACGCATGACATTGTCCGCTGCCGTGCGGTCGATGGCAGTTATGACGTCATGCTGGTCGCAGCGATGCGCGCTTCAGGCGGGGTCAAGATGGAGTTCTTCGCCGGCAGACCCGGCAGATTGGACGCCACGCTATGACGACGAACCGCCAGCTCTACGTCTGCCCGCAGGTCCGCGAGGTGAAGGGCGAGCTTCGTCCGCGGCCTCTCTGGATCATTCGAGAGGTCACGACATCGACGGAGGCGGCACCAGTCTGGGGTGATCTCTCGTCTGGCAATCAGACCCTCGGCAACATGGTGACCGATGCGCTTAGGCTCTACGACGAGGCGAACGACGCGGCGCATCTGACAATCACCTCGCGCCCGGTCGGACCAGGAATCGGCATCGCCTTGCCCTTTACCCCGGTCGGCATCGATTGCATCGGTGACGGCAATGTCAACCTGACCATGCCGCTCGGCGAGGGCTACCACGATGTCTGGGGCTGGGCCACGCGCTACGACGGGGTGTTCAGCTTGGATGCGAAAGACACGCGGTTTCGCCGCGCTGCGCTGAAGTGGGCCGTCGCCTCGTTCTTCAACGATCGGCGTGTGACTTCCGAGCACATCGACCCGCACTCGCCTCTCTTAAGATTGTTAAACAGCCTCGATAAGCCCGTCGAGATCTGGATCCGCCCGACGTGGTCAGCGAGCGAGATATTCCCCAACGAGCTTCGGCGCGTCTCGATCGAGCGCCCGCCCGTCAAGATGCCTGATGCCGTCAAGCGGCAGATGGCCGACTTGGCCGAGAAGCGCGAGAAGCAGAAGCGCCAGGCGCGCCAGCAAGCCACGGATGACCGGGTTGTCGAGCGCAACGCGGAATGGGCGAAGGAGCGCGCAGCCGAGGCTGAGCGCGACCGAAAGACCGCAGCCCGTGAGGCCGAGATCAGGCGTCGAGTTCGTGAAGAGATGGGCAGCCACTAGGTCACAGCGAAAGGACTACCCAATGAATGTCATCAGCATGAACGGCAAGAAGCGGCTCGCCGAAGGCGCCCTGAAGCTCGCCTCTCAGATCTATCGAGAATTTTCGATCACCCTGGACCCGGGCATCGAGTTCGGCGTGGTGTTCGATCAAGCCTTTTGGGCCAACTTTGGCGATAGGCTGGCCAGCGGCGATCTCATCCGCGTGCGCACCCATGACAACCTAGTCGACTGCTACGTGACGGTCATCACGGCGCAGCGCGGTGGCGCTGTCGTCGATCTCTGGCCACGTCTCCCGCAGGAGTACGAGGACGATGGCGAGCTCGCCGATAGCAGCCGCCTCAAGGTCGTTCCGTTCGTGAAGGGTAAGCCTGCGATCCGCGTCGATTTCCAGCCTGGCACGCTCTGGCGCGTCATCGGCCTCGATGGCTCGATGATCGCGCGAGACATCAAGCTCGAAGAGGACGCGATCCATGTCATGGACGGTTACCTCAAAAGTCTCCGCATGGTGATGCCGTCGCCGGAGGAGATCGTCTCGGAGGCAAAGGCATATGAGGAAGCTGAGGCGGTCAAGCACGCTGCGCGTACCGGCCACGCCCACGCGCAATGAAATCACGGCCGAGGCTCGAGCCCGCGAGGTTGCGCAGCAGCTAGCTGCGCAGCTCCGGGAGCGGCCCTACCAGCCGCCGGCTGGCAAGAAGCTGTGCGGGGCGAGGAAAAAGCATGGCGGTCAGCCTTGCCGAGGCGTCGCCCTGCGCAGTGGCCGATGTAAGTGGCATGGGGGCTTGAGCACTGGGCCTCGCACGCCTGAGGGACGCGCGCGCATTGCCGAGAGCAATCGACGGCGAGCTGAAGCGAAGCGCGCGAACGCTGCGCATTTTGCAATTTAATGGAACCGAGGGGGCTTTGATGAGCGGACCAGTCTTCACTGCACCCTTCAGTGCCGTGGCTTTGACGACCAATGCGCAGGATATGTTCTTCGTAACGGCAAACTCGAGTTCTCGCGTGGTGATCCGAGAAATCGGCATCGCCCAGTACAGCGATGCCGGCGACGCCGAAGCCGAGATGCTGTCCATGTCTATTCTGGTGGGCACGACGTCGGTCGCGGTGGGTTCAACCATCACGCCACGTAACGTGCTCCGGCATACGGGAGCGCCGACGGCGGGAACCGCAGTCTCGGCACCGTCCACTACGTTGTCATCTACCGCGTCCGCAGTGCTCATGCTGGCCGACGCCATGAACGTCGCGGCGGGCTGGAAATACCTCCCGGCGGAGTGCGAGCGCATTGTGCTCGAGCCAGGTCAGAAGGCTGTAGTGCGCATGGGCGCACCGAATGATGCCCTCACAGTAAATGGAACCCTCACATTCCAGGAAATCGGGAAGGTTCCGAGCTGACGGATCGGGGTAGGCGCGAAGTCGGATCTACTTGATAACGACCCAGACTTTCTCGACAGCGTACAGGACGAACGAAAGAATGCCTAGGACGGCGGAAACGCGCTCGACTATGGACCAGGGTTCCCGCTTGGACTCCGGTAAGTCCAAATCAGGTCCGGGCTGACGCACGTGCAAGCGCGCGATTCTACCAGAAGAAAAAAGCAAAAAGCAGAGCGCAGCGACAATCAGTAGAATGTTAATCCCAGCAACTTCAAACATCGGCCCCTCCGTAAAGTATCGCCAAAAGTAGCACGGAACGGGGGAATGGTCCATGACGGCGGAACGGCTTAACAGCGTGAGTGCCATTCGATAAACAGCAGTAAACCGACGGCCCGTCATAAAAGGGCACGCTACAACCGCGGAGCTGCAGCTGTTCAGTCACCGGCAGCGGCCCGGTTTCGTAGTTCGAATATCGCGCGCGGTGGCATCGGCGCGCCACTCAGTCCCAACGTATTGGGACGCCTGCATCGGCCGAATTCTAGCTGGCGTGCGCTTCAATCCGCACAGAGCGCTCTGGCCTCGATTGCGAAGATGCACTCGCTAACTTCCGCCCGATCAACTGTGATGGCCGCTCCACCAACACGTGTATGGCATACGCGAGAGCAATCGCCGCCGCGGTTGTGACCGTCACGCAGATCCAAGGCGGCAAGCCCTCTCCGACCGATATGCGGAGCATGGCGTAGCCTAACACCGGATGAGAAACGTACAACGGATAGCTGATGTCAGCTAGAAACCCTGTCACCATATTGCGTTGGAAGTGGTGCGCAAGAATCATCGAGGCGACGAACACGATGCATGAGAAGCCGTAGCTCCAAGCAAAGCCAGTGACATTTGGCGTGACACCGTACGTCCACAGGAACGTCATCGCGAAGAACAAAGACGCGGCAATCGTTGCCATCAGCATCTCGCCATGCACACGGCGAAACGCAAAATGCAACGCCACGCCAATGAACATGTAGACGATGTATTGACCGGTCACCATTACGGCGACAACCATGCCATACAGTCGAGTGCTCGGAAGCAAATGCGATAGGATCGGCACTGTCGCTAAGGCGATTGCAAATATTGCCGCCGGTACAAGAAATACGAGCAGGGAACCTCTTCGCAGCCACGGCGCGATCAGTGCGCATATGAGATAGAACTTGATTTCGACCTCGAGCGTCCAAACGATGCCGTCGATCGAGGGGGGCCCGACAAGTTCTCTCAAGCCAGGAATGTGGAGCAGGACCTGCTTGAGCGCGTATGGGAACGGCACACCGAAATATTGGGTTGCGCTGACGAGAGACACGATCGAGACAGCAAATCCAACGAAGTACGTCGGATAGATTCGCAGCACTCGACCGACAAGGAAACCGCGCACTGCATAGCGATCGAATGAGAACGGGATAACAAATCCGCTGATAAGAAAGAACAGGGAGACACCAATGGCGCCCCAGTTCAACGGCGATATATCCATTCTCCGGATGAACCCTGGCACCTGTAGCGCGCTGATCGCGGGCGCGCCCGCAAGCTCGGATGCCACGGGGTTATTTAGCCAGAACACTCCAAAGTAGTGCGAGATCAGAACCAGAAGCGCCGCGATGCCGCGAAGCGTGTTTGCAAACTCGATTCGCTCATCGGCTCGAGCGGATGTCGTGTGCATCTTTAGCCCCCGGTCGCTGTACTACTCAGAATCCCACCTAACCTGGGAACGCGAACGCCGCCGAGGGCTCCAACGCACTTTTGGGTTGAAAACTCCTTTGGCAACTGCCTCAGTCACGGGATGTTGCCGATGAGTACATAGTCCTGACGTTCGCCGATGCCTGACTCGTCGAGCCAGGCGTCATCCGCGAGGTGCACGTGCGACCGAGATCGGCGCGAGGCAGCGAGGGAGCCGAGGAATGAGAAGCAGAGCTGAAATTCTGCACCAAATTAATTCTGAAGTACCTGAGGGCGTCGACTGGCACCGCGGGGCAATGACTTACGTCGAGCGCAATTTTCAGAAGCACACTAGGGCCGGCATCGAACGCTATGCTCTGACAAAACCTCTGAATGCGCTCGGCAACGGCGATGGCTGGGAGAGAGGCTTGGAGGAAGCGGTTGCGTATCAGTACAATTTCACCAATGCGCTTGCTACCCTTCGTCTACCGGGCGGGTCCAAGATATTGGACGTTGCGTGCGGGGCCGGATGGCTTAGTCATTTTATGACGCGCATGGGCTATGAGGCGCATGGATTTGATATCTCCGAGGACTTCATTGTGCTTGCGCGGCGGCGGCTCATGGAAGACCCCCAGCTCGGGATTTCAGCAGAAGTGGCTCGAGAGCGCTTCAATCTCCTCAATATCGAGCAGTCGCCTGCCCCCAGTCTCTTGAACGGACAGTTCTCGGCCGTCATGCTCGAGTCCTGCCTGCATCACTTCTACGATCCGTTGGCCGCCCTGTCTCATCTCGCACCGCTTCTATCTGACACCGGCGTAATGGTCATTATCGAGGGCGAAAACAGAACGGGTGGCATTCGCCCCGAGTACATGGACGTAATGCGCGAATTCCACACACTGGAGCGCCCTTACCCACGCGCGCTCCTAATTGAAGTGCTGCAGCACTGCGGGCTCGCCCACGTTGAGTTCATAGCGCCCCTCAATGTGTGGATGTCATCCAATGATCCGGCGAGCCGTCGTCTGTCAGAGCGATTGGATACGACCAGTGCCGGCATGAACCACTGCATCTGCGCTAAGAGCGAAGCCGCGCTCGCTCGCATCTTCCCGTTCCGCGGTAGAAAGAAGTGGTATCGCGGATGGGGTAAGCGGGTTAAGCGATTTGCGCGCGGATGGACTCGGCGGCCTCGGTAGCTGGCTAACTGCTGGCTACGAACAATCGACTTTGCTCGGAGAGGCTCGATGGGTCGTAAGCCGTTCCAGGTGCCAGTGCCCGTGTGCGCGCAAGTGGTGGCCTCGGCATTGATGCCAGATAGATCGCGCACACGACGTAGTTTCTGTCGGTTGTGATCGATGCCCTTTAACAGGCTTAACGGACCCACTCTCATCAACCGCAAGGTCGCTTCCGCGGACGTCTTTCTTTTGGAGGCATACATCTCGACGCAAGTCGCCGACTTCTCAACCCTCAACAAGATGTCCGTGAGCCAGTTCTTCGGCCGCCGTGGCTGCGCTCGAGCTGCCACTAGAGGCCGTCGAATCGACTACGCTCTTGCAGAGTAAAACCTGCGCCGCGCGGGAATTATATCCGCACAAGACAGAGCTGACTGTTTCGCAAACAGAAGACCTTCTCCCAGCGAATAGAAGATCAACCGCCAGGGCGAAAGGTCTATGTCTCTGCAGCGAAGACGAGCACGCGCTGGGGGGAGATCTCCACACCGATATCTCGGCCGCGTGCGGGCACCTCGCTCTCGTGCACGAGAGCCTTGATCGGCGCATCGTAGCCCCTGCATGGCCATCTCGACGAGCGCGGCATCGCCGAGAAAGCGCACGTGGCGCGCGCGTGCCGGATGCCCCTGCCCCTCGGGGGGCAGCTTGATCGCCCGCTGTCGACAACTGAGCTAATTCAGCTAATCTGCTATGACTAAATTTTACGGTCTTATCATTTCAACGATCGGAGAACTCCATGTCGATATTGCGTTGTCTTATTCCCTTGATCAGCCTTTCCCTTGCTCTCTTACCATCTGTTGGCGCGGCTTTTGCTGGTGGATTGCTCGGGGATGCAATCAACATCATCGCTCCCGGGGCCGGAACTGCGTTAGACGACGCGCATCGTCAACTCAAGGATGCGGTACCACCCTATAAGGCGATTGAAGAAGGGGCGAGCCGAGCTGTCAACGAGACCTTCGTGCAGGCTGGTGCTCCGGCACTTCAAGAGCTGATTGCGCGCTCACGAGATGACGCGCTACGGATCGGTGTCCAGCCGATCCCGGATGAGATACGGCAGAATTTGTCAGGCTTCATTCCCGATGCGATTATGAATGTCGCGAGATATCGTGTTCAAGGCGGGGGCGATCTTACTCTGCAGGTCAACGCAATTCGATACGGCGAGGCTTCTGCGATAGTTCTCGACTATGTAATCGTGTTCAAGTTCGAGAATGACGCCTTGTACAATCTGAGTCTGTGGGTACACGAGCTTACGCACGTTGCGCAGTACCAACGGTGGGGGATACGCGATTTCGCGATCCGATATCTTCGCAGCCACGGGGAAGTGGAGAACGAAGCCTACCAAGCAGAGACTCGATATGGCGCTTGGACCGCGGTGAGAAACCAGGGGCAGTTTTCATCCGGCTCCCCGCCGAATCCGGCAGTGTTTAACCGCCCGGTCGTACCATTTGGCGCTGCAGGGATGTCCAGCCAATGCAGCAGTAACGCGGGAATATGCCATGTGAATGGATCGGCGCCCGTAGGTACCTCATGCTGGTGCAACACCGTGGTCGGGCAAGCTATGGGCTCATTGGTCCCTGACATGAATCAGATACCCAGCCCCACGCAATCGGGTCTGCCTTCAGGATTTGGCATGCGTGTATGCGGGTGTTGGGGACCAAATCCGATGCCTACAGCATTCGAGCCGCGCTGCACGAGTAATCAGGTGAGGGTCAATCTTTGTCCCGGCTTCTGCGCTCCAGGTCATCCGCTCTATGCTTATGTGTGCATGTAGGGGGCATTGAAGGGGCGCCAGCAACTCGAGCGCCTGCCAGCGACCGCAGGCGGCCCAAGGTGACGAGCTCTCAAAGTGAAATAGCCCGCGAAGGGCTCGATCATTTGGCGCGTTGCTGGATGTTGACATTGCTCTGAACAGTGCGCCCTGCGGGGTTGTGCCAAGTTTGTAGCCAAAGGAATGCAATGCTAACGCGCATCGAGCTTAAGTTCGGATCGGCTCAGGAACAGCCGCCCCTCGCGCTTGAACTCCCGCCGTCAGTTACGATTTTTGTGGGCGCCAACAATTCCGGCAAGAGCCTGCTCTTAAGGGAGATTCACAGATTTTGCAGGGAAGGAGACGCCTCTGGTAACTCCATCCTTGGAAGATTGATGTTCGCCGCTGACGACGCAGAGGTGGCGCACACCGATATTGAGCGCCTGTCCTTGCCTCCGTTTCCCGGTGAGCAGCTATCCGCAGGAATGTTCTTGTGTGAGAACAGTCGACACGGTCGTACCCGACTCAGCAGAGAGCAATATATTGCCGCGCGAACACAGCCAAACGCACATCCCCGTAATGCCGCGAGTTGGCATGTCGACGGGTGGACGCTCAGCTTAGATGGGGCGGAGCGAGTGCGATTGCTGCAGCCCCAGGCTCGTGGAGATCTAACTAATCCAAAGTTGCCGCTCGCTCGGCTCTATGTGAGTGACGCGAAGCGGACGAACCTCCGTCGCATCGTTCACAATGCAATCGGTCTGCATATCGGTATTGACGCCTTCTCGGCAGACCAAGTGCAAATTCACTTTGGTGACACGCCTCCGGTTGATGAGAGGAGTTACAATGATGCTGCCCTAGACTGGGTACGATCTGCCCGCAAGCTCGATCAAGTTAGCGATGGAGTTAAAGCATTCACGGGCATCATGCTCCAGGTATATGCAGGAGATCCGAAAATCATCATCGTCGATGAGCCGGAAGCTTTTCTTCATCCGTCACTCTCTCATCAATTGGGTCGTGAGCTCGCCAGTGCAGCCGTTAGAGAGAGGAAGCATATCTTCGCCGCCACTCACAGCGCGCAATTTGTTATGGGCGCCATCCAATCGGGTGCGAGCGTCAACATAGTCCGGCTCGCCTATGATGGAGTGGAGGGTACCGCGAGGTTGCTCAGCAGCGTTGATCTTTCGCGCCTGATGATGGACCCGTTACTCCGGTCCGTGGGCGTGATCAATGCCCTCTTCTTTCAGAATGTCATCGTCACGGAGGCGGACGCGGACCGAGCCTTCTATGAAGAGATCAATCATCGATTGATTGTTGCTGGCGACGCGCGTGGCATCTCTCACGCGTTGTTCCTCAATGCGGACGGAAAGGCAACGATACCTAAGATTGTTGAGCCTTTGCGAAAGTTGGGCATCCCGACTGCGGCGATCGTGGATGTGGATTTGGTCAAGGACGGCGGTGAAGTGTACACCCGTCACCTCCGGGCCTCCTTTTATCCATCAGATCAGCTCGACGCGAGCCAAAATCATAGGCTCAAGGTGCTGGCAAGCCTGGAGAAGGCGGCGCCCGAAGGTGAGAACCCACGGGAGTATTTCAAGCGCCACGGGGGGCTGTCACTTTTGTCAGAGCAAGAGTTAGAGAGCGCAGAAAATTTTTGCGACGCACTCGCACAGTACGGGTATTTCATTGTGAAGATTGGCGAAGTTGAACGCTGGTTGCCAGCGCTCGACGTGCCCCGCAAAAAACAGGGGTCGCAAAGCTGGCGTGCTACAATTTTTGGCGCAATGGGCAGCGATCCTAATGACGATGCGTACGTCAAACCATCCAGTGGCGATGTTTGGGATTTCGTTGGCAACATTGGCTCGTGGTGCCGAGCAACACGTCGCGGTATCCCTGTTTAGCTGCGCGATCTCCCGTAGTCTCTGCATGACTGACTACGGTGCCCTTTAAGGGCCTTAAGTCAGCTAGTTCATTAAGATCTTCTCAAACATTGCTGCAGGCACCCACGCACGCATCACCCTACCGTCAACTGAAAACTCGACCTGCACGCTCTCGTTCTCAATGTCTAGACCCACGACGGCCAGCTGCGTGCCGTCGGGGATGACGATCCCGTCTACGTCCTCCGATCGCTTCGTGTAGTCATCGCTCATGACACTGCCTCCGCGCCCGTAGCGCCTGCTGCCTACCCGCACTGACGTCGGTGGCGTGACCTACGTGCACAGCGGAACCGGCGACCACTATCAACCTTGGCTATTGGTAGACGGTGCTCGCCTCGGGGACATGGAACGCCGGACGCCCGGATACGATTGCCAGCCATCATAGGCTCGGAGGTATGACGATGGCGATCCAGGAGTTTGATCGACCGCTCAAGCGGCAGCAAGTGCGGTGGGATTGGGCATTCTATATTTCCGTCGTCCTTCTTGTGGCTACCGTCGGTTTCATTAGCTACACGACCATCAGCCTGCCTGGTCCGGAAAACGAACGACCGCTTGGCGATCGGCAAGTAAGTGAGATGCCGTTACGTTGAAATTGCCCCGTTCGGTTGTCAGGTAACTCGAAGTGCACCTGACACTTCTGCCAAGGTCGCCTTCTCGGCATCACTGACTGCGACCCCGCCAAAGCCGAGGAAGCCACCTTCCTTCGATGCTGTGGCGACGCGCTCTGCAATCCCATTCAGCCAGATCTTGAAGGCCTGAGAGTCGGAGCCGGCTTTGGCATCGACAAGCTGAGCTACAGAGCTCAAAGCCGTTATGGCCTGCGCCTTTAGTTCCGCTGGGGTTTTGGCCGTCAACTGAGCCTTGAAGGCCTCGCGCGCCATGGTCCGACCTTCCGAGGTTTCAAGCTCAGCTACGATGGCTTTGACGAGGCTGGCCGCGCCAGCATCCTTCTTGGCATCCATGAGGGCGTAGGCGCTCGCCATTCCCTCTTTCAGGGTGCCCCAGAGCCCGCTCGGATCGGCGAGCGTCACGGCCATGCCAGCCAGGATCGGGCTACCTACGATCTTGGGCCATTCATCTGCGGAGAATGATGCCTTGTCTGCCATGGTGCTCTCCTGATGACTTGAGCTGCAGTCCGGCAACGCTCAGATAGCGTTGGAGTTGCTAAGGGCTGCGCCGAACAGCACTCTTAGGAATGCAAAGGGACGCTCATCGGCGCGTCCTCTTTCCAGGTGACCTCTGCGCTCGTACCGTCAATACCTTCATCTACCAGCGCGACCAGCCGTATTCTCTGCGCCATTGACGCTGCCAACTCCAGTCACTACGCGGTCCCCAGCGAGGATCGCCCCATGTGCGCCAAGCCAAAACGCGCGGGCGGTAATAGTCTCCCCCATAGTACCCGACGCGGCCGGCCGGCCGATAAAACCGATAACTGTCAGCTCGAGGGGCGTATCGTGCACCGTCGTAGTATCGGGTGCCGCAATAGTCACCTGCCGAGGCCGAAGCGCTCAGTGAGGTGCAGGCGCAGAACCCGCCTACGACTGCTACTCCCCATTTCAGCGATTTGCGCACGATGGTTCTCCTTCGTGATTGAGCAATTCGGAGTGCCATCAAAATCGGGGACGACACCTCGGGTAGAACCCCGAAAAGTTGGGCGACTACCACGCGAAACCCACGCACGAATCAACTTGCCGTCGACTAAATGCTCGACCAGCACGCGCTCATTCCCATTCTCATGATGGAGATCGACGATGACGAACTGCGTGCCACCGGGAATGACAAACTCGCCCGCCTCGGCGCGCCGTTCGGATCGGTCATCGGTCATGCCAGGAGATCCTTCTTCTCGTACCCGGTCTGCACCAGCCGCATGTTCTCCGGGGGATAGGGCCTAAGCAGTGCTCTCGCCTCAGCATATGAGCCGTCCATCCACTGCGCCTGCGCCTCCTCACCTGCCAGCAGCACCGGCATCCGCTCGTGATTGACGGTTTCAACGAGTGCATTCGGGGTCGTTGTCATGAAGGAGAACACGTCGAGCGCGACCGGCGGCCCGTCCTTTTTCACCGGGCCATTCCACACTCGCCAGATCCCAGCGAACGCGAATAACGGTCGGGGGCTTTCCTCGTCGGCGAGGGCAAACCAGTTCCACGTCGCAGGCTTCACGTCGGCATTTGGCTCGCAGAAGCTCGTCACCGGCACGAGGCAACGCCTCTCGACAAGGCTGTCGCGCCAAAAGCGCGAATCCATCTTGTCATCGCGGGTGTTGGTGACGCGGCGTGGTGCCTTGCCCGGTTGGGGCAGTACGAAGCCCCACGAGAGTTCGACAAGCTCCCGCTCGCCATCCTGAGCACGCCGCACCACCGGTGCCATGTGGCCGGGGAAGATCGCGTCCTTAGGCTCTAACGCGACAGCACGGTTCGAGGAGACCCGAAAGAGCCGGCGGACGGCTTCGACTGCTCGGGTCTGGGAGTAGAGATTGCACATGGCTTTCGGTTACATCAGCTCGAAAAGGGAACGAACGCCGCCACTTACCCGTTCGTCACCTAGCAAGGGAGACGATGACCATCGGCGACCACACACCATCACCGACCCCGCGCGAGCGGCGCAAGCTCAGATTCGGGACTGCGCGGCAAATCGTGATCGCGCTGGGTGCCGCAGTGGCCGCGATCGTTGGTCTACTCGCCCTAGCCATCGACTAGGAGGAGACCGACCATGGCCGTCAAACGCGAGCTGATCGTACCTAAAGGTGACAAGCGCTACGTCCGCCGCGACCCGAAGGGCCAATTTAAAGAGAGCGACGATGTCGGGCGCTCACTAGCCGCGGATCGGCGCAAGAAGGCGAAGACGGTCGCTAAGCCCGGCCAGGGCGACAAGGGCGATCGCAAGCGCTAGCTGCCCAGGGAGCCAGCCATGAAAGACGCTGCCCGTACGGTCCTATCGGCTGGTGAGGACGACGCGACGACCGCGTTCCTTTTTGTTAGCCGCGGTGATCCATCCATCTATGCCGTCACCCGCGATCCGCAAGGGGCGAACCTACCGAGCGACGGTGGAGCGCTAACTTGGCAACGCGAGGGAAAGTTTGCCCTCGGCGTGCGCGAAGCCATGCCCGTCCACATTGCACCGGAGCCTGTTCTGCGGGGCTTGGATGCGCAAGGCTATTTCATCTGGCGCGAAGGCTCCAATCCCCGCGGCACATCACAATAAATGCCCAAAGCGGCAGCCAAGCGCACATCCACGCATCGCTCGCCGGCACGCTTTCATGCCCGGATGCTGCAGGGAGCGAAGCCGGCCCCTTTCCCGGGCTTCATCAAGCCTCAGCTCGCCACCCTCAGGAGCCTAGTCCCGGAGGACAAAGACTGGCTCCACGAGATCAGTTCGACGGCTATCGGGTCCAGGGGCATCTTATCGAAGGCCGCCCATCGCTGATCACCCGCAACGGGCACAACTGGACCGGTCGCATGAAGTCGCTCGCGGCGGCGCTCGAGGATTTGCCCGCGAACAATCTCGTCGTCGATGGTGAGGTCATCGTGCCGGACGTCAAAGGAGCCAGTGACTTCGATGCCCTCGAGATCGCCATGGGCCCACGCGGTCGATCCGCCGACATGCTGCTCTATCTATTCGACCTCCTCTACCTCGACGGATTTGATCTACGATCGGCGCCGCTTGTCGAGCGAAAGCGCATCCTCAAGGAACTGCTCAGCGGCGTCAGAGCTCCGATCCTCTACTCCGTTCACATGGAGGACAACGGGCAGAAAATGCTCGAGCACGCCTGCGATATGGGGCTCGAAGGAATCATCTCGAAGCGCGCCGATGCGCATTACCGATCGGGCCGCACCGAGAACTGGATAAAGGTCAAGTGCGTAACTCGCGAAACGCTCACGGTGGTCGGCTATACGCCTGAAGGGAATGGTCTCGTGGCCGCCCTGCATCTGGCACGCAAGGAAGCTCGAGACCTTGTCTATGTCGGCAAGGTGGGCACGGGCTGGAGCATGAAACAGAGCGCTCAGCTGCGGCAGCGGCTCGAGGCGATCGAAGTGGATCGCCCTTCGGTTTCAATACCAGGCAGGCCGCCCAAGGCGCTGTGGGTGCAGCCACGCGTGAAGGCAGATGTCGAATATCGGTCAATCACGACGGCAGGTATGCTTCGGCACGCTGTATGGAGAGGCAACGGCTAGATGGCTTCCGCTCTTCGATTAGTGGCCTGCTTCGCGCTGTGCTTCGCGGTAGCGGTGGCCGGTGCCCTGGCCGGAGATACCAACGTGGTACGTTTACCTAGCGAAGCCCACCTGGATCCTCCCACCTGAATCTTTCCCATCGCCTGGAACATTCTCTACGCGCGACCGCCAAGCGCATCGTCGGCCTAGCGCTCGGTCAACCTGTCAGCCGGGACTGAAGGGCTACTGGCAGCGGGCGCGGATAGGTTAGACCGGGGTGTGGAACGAATCTGGAACATACCTTGAAGTCAAGAGTCAAATCAGCTACATTGATAGGGAAATCGAGGATTGGCGCGCTGGTGGGTCACCCGCGCGCCTTGAGTGCGTGTTGATTCTATAGCCAGAATCAGCCTTGCGGAGGCGATGGCTAAGATGAGTGTGAGACATAAGGCGCCGATTTTTGAGCTGGAGCCGCATAAGACGCGGATCTTGCAGGCTATTTTATATCTGATCGCAGAGGCCGGCAAGAAAAAGCTGCCCATTACACAGTACATGATAGTCAAGGCGCTTTTCTTAGCGGATAAGCGCCACTTAAATTCCTACGGACGCCCCGTGACGTTCGATAATTACTTCGCTATGACGCATGGGCCTGTACCCACGTTTGCGTACAATCTACTGTGCGATAAAATAGACATGAAGAAAGAGTTCGGGTTGAAGTCGGCCCCTTGGACGAAATCCAAGTCGGAGCAGCACGCAAAGGCCTTTGAGTTCTCAAAGCCGATGAAATCCGAATTAGACGAACTATCGGAATCCGATTTGGATGCACTGGACAGCGGCCTAACCGTAGTGTCCAGCCTCACCTTCTCACAGTTGAGGAAGCTAACTCACGAAGATCCAGCATATGTGGATGCGTGGGAAGATGAGGGGCCGAAGAAGGCGTATCCCATGAGCTACGGGCTTCTATTTGAAGCGCCAGATTACGATCAAGCCGAAGATCTGGAACACGCCTCGAAGTTTGCCTGATGTTTAGCGTCGGCGACGTAATTGAGATGAATTCTCCCGTCGCTGGCAAGAAGAAGTACCATTTGTGCGTCTGCCCGGCCAATGCCGTCGGCATTACTAAGTATCTGTTTCTCAATTCTGGGCAGGGATACGCCGCTGATTTCGTTATGCCTGACGGTACAATAAAATGCCTTCCGCCATCGCCAACGGGGAATAGCGTGGTGAGTTGTTCCCTCGTCCTGCGATACAACGCTGCTCAGCTGACGCTATTCAAGGCTAAGAAGCTCGGAACGATTGATGCCGCGCTTGCGGGCCAGCTAGAGGCATTCGTTCGAACATCGACGGCGCTCCCCAAAAGCCAGCGAGTCGAGGTCGCAGATAGTCTCAAATCAATTTCTTAGGCCAGCGTCCAAGCCAAATCCCCATTCCGGCCTCTGCTGACTGCCACCCCTTGTTGCCGTAGCAGCTTCAGCGCCTTCCCTACGCGCTTGACCATGTCATTGCGCAAGGCGCGGTCTCGGGAGTCCTTCCCCTCTAGCCCTATGATCTTCTCGGCTAGGTCTCTGGCGGAGAGGGCCAGCGCGAGTGCGTCGGCCGGCAGCCAGAGAAAACGCGACGCCACTGGGGGTGTGCGCCGCGTCTCTGCAAGCTCGTCTGCCTTATGGAGTAGCTGCGAACGTGGCGAGGTTCGGCTGCGACGGCAAGCCTGAACTTCCAGCAGTGCCCGGACGGACGCGCTTCCCCCGTCCACAGCGCGCCCGCCCTCCGCGCCATTGCCAGCGGGGTACTGCGGGCGCGGCACGGGTGACGAGGGATAATGCGAGCGACGCGAACCGCGGCTAACAAATGTTGGTCTGGCAGAAAGTAGCCGGTCACGTTGATTTGTTGCCGAGCTCAACGATGGCGAGCGCGAGCGACCGCGCCTGTGCCCTGGAGAGGTGCGGGAATTTGGAGGCGCGTTTGCCGGGATGCACGAGGTCCGTGAAGTGAATGGTCAGCAGCTTCATGCCATATAGCCATCGCGCACAAGGATGCGGTCGTGGTGCTCTTCGTAGAACCACGGCGGCGGATAGTAGTCGCGAAACCGAACCATTCCTCGCCCCTCATTGACTCCCATAATTGTGCGTGGAACAAAGAGGGAACAATGGCGCCCGTCAAGAGTTCCAGAGCCACAGTCCGTGAGGAGTGCAGCCATGGCGGTCATCGATCCGGCGGGCCGGCGCACGCGCGCCTTCTGGCATCAGTTCCCGACGGATGACGGCTGGAAGGGTTGCACCCTTGCGTTCTTGGAGCGAGAGCACTTTGGGCTTGAGCCCTGCTGCCGTAGCTGCTGGCACAGGGGCGGGGTAATGACGCCGCGAGAGGTTGCTGTCTGGACGGGCGTGCAAATGGAGACGCCCGTCATCGTTCTAGCCATGCGACTAGTCTGCTCGAAGTGCGGTCTCCCGGCGGGCTACTTCCATCTGCACAATCCGGCGGTAGAGTCCCGTCGATAGCGGGTCTTCACTTCCCTTTATCGGTGTTAACCGACATTGCGGAGGGGACGTGGTGCGGTCAGGCGATAGCCTCTACGGTGAAAGCACTTTTTTCAGGAGGATTTGGATTTATGAACCGCATTGCTGCTTGTCTGATTGCATTGCTTTTGACGTCTTCCGGCGCACTCGCGCAAGGTGGACCGAACTACGCGATCGTCCCCCTATCAGCCGCATTTATGACTGGGCTCAATGAGATATTCCACAGGGCAATAATCGTAGATAGAAGAAGTAACATTCTTTATCTTTGCCTAGCTGCCTTTAAGAGAAAGGCGCCAAACGTCTCATCCTGTATTCGCTACGCTCCCCCTGGTCTCACGCTAAAGCCCGACACTGTCGTCGGCGGGACTGGCACAGTATATCCTGTAGGGTCGCCTGCGAGGGTTGAGTTTCCTGTCGTCTGGTTTGTCGACGATACCGGCCTAGTGCAAGCGTGCGCAGTAAACAACCCGAACATCCCAATTGCGAACATGTGCATCAACTTAGGATTCATGAAATAGCGCTGCGCAGAACCGCCAGATCGCTAGGCGGAAGTTCCGAACCACTAGAAGCCGATGCCCTTCAGCGGCGATTTTGCCCACTGCTCGCTCGACCGAACGTAGCCCTGCAGCGTTTCTAAGCTCTTGTGCCGCGTGTGAGGCGCCAGATGCGGAAGCTGGGCGTTATTGTCGGTCGCGCTCGTGATGAAGCCTGCGCGCAGCGCGTGGGCCGTGTAGCGCTTCACAAAAGCCTCGGCCTCCCCCTTGCTTTTCCCGCTATGGATCGCGAGCTGATAAACGCGCTTCTGCACCACGTTCGCGACTGACTTGCCACCGAGGCGCTTGTCGATGATGCGGTGCCGCCCGCCCTTCACGCGCGCGATCGAGCGGAAGATCGGCTGTCCCGGCTGCACCTTCGACAGCGCGATCCAGTTCTCTACCCAGGCCATCGCCGTTGGCATGTCATCGCCCGGGACTACGACCGCGACTGCATCCTCTTGGCTCGCCTTCGACTGCGCGAGATTGATCACGAGACCTCGCACTGTCACGCGCTCGCCACCCCGCTGAACCTCGCGCTCCTCGATGCGAAGGCAGCCGGTCCCTTCCCCGACTACCTCCCAATCTAAGCCGACGAGCTCGCTCCTGCGCAGCGCTCCTGCCCAGCCGAGGCTGATCAGTGCGCCGTCGCGTGCATCCAGCAGGTTCATCGGGTCGAGCTGCTCGAGCAAGCGCTGGAGATCCCGACCCATGAGCGGCTTTGCCTTGCGTTTGACCTCGGTGCGCGCCTTCGTGCGCGAAATACCGCGCCACGTCTCAGTCAGCTCGGCGTCCTTCTCGTCGAACGCGTAGCCCTTCGCCCGCGTGGTGACGATGATAGCCGAGCGATAGACGCTAATCGTACCGCGGGCGCGTGGCTTGCGGCCGTCGGCACCAAGCGCGAGTACGGTCAGCCACTTCGTCAGCGTCGCTGGCGTGGCCGGCTCCGCTCTATGGCCATTCGCATCGCACCAGTCCTCGAAGAGGCGGAGCGCTGTGGCGTAGGCTGCGCGCGTGTTACGCGCTCGCGACTCGCTGCGGTAGGCCTTCGCCGCCGTGGCGATGGACTCGGGCAGCGCGATCTCGTGCGGCTCGTGGTCGATGATGGTCAAGGAGTTGTCAGTCATTCGAGCCGCTCCGTCTTGAGGTCAGCGCGCGGTTGTTGGCTGTCTTGCGAGTGCGTAGCTGATAGTCGCGATACGCCTTGTGAACGTGATCAAGCGCCGCCTTCAGCAGTCCGAGCCCAACTTTGGAGAGATCGGCCTTGTCTCGGTAGGCGACGCCACGGTCTCGAGCGACATCCTGGATCTGGGTCCGTTGGCCGGTCTGCTCGTTGCGTACGCCGACGACGAGCGGCACGAGCACCGACCTATCTCCTTGGGTGATCCGGCCGAGTACAAACTCAAGCCGCTCGTGCGCTTCTCGATAGTGGTCTGGCACGCCGCCGTGCCGAGGTCCGGCATTGCCACGAGGCATTCCGTCATAGCGAGGCGTGATCGATTGGGAGAATCTGATGTTGCAATCTTTAAGGAACATCAGCGCGGCGGCTTCCTCCTCCTCGGTGATGTGCTCGCGATAGACATGGACCGGCTCACGCGTCTTGTGCGAGATCTCCGGCTCTCTGTAGACGTTCCCAGAAGTTACGAGTGTCGGCTCAAAGCCGTCCGGCTCTTTTGCCCGCCGCTCTGGTGTGGGCGTGCCCGCCGACCTCTCGCGCACCTGCGGCGAGACGTATGAATTCAACGTCGACCTATCGATCTCTCCGACTTTGCGCGACAAGCAAGCCCCCTCAAAGTGTTGCTGTCGTAGAAGCGGCGGCGCCTGATAGCGGCCGCCTTGCAAATGTCATCCGTACATGGTGCCGAACATGAGGATCACTACGACACTGGTCAGAACGCCAACTAGCATTCCAACGAGAAAGCTGTCCGTGCGCAGCATCTCGTCCGTGGGGGAGTTCTGCATCGGTCAAGCCTCCCCGGTAGCAACGTCGGACAGCCACTCGTCGAGCGCTGTCTGATTGGTTGCGTGATCGAGGCGCAGGACGGCAGCGATCAGATAATTGACGAGATCGTCGAGCACTTGCTCTTGTGCCGTTAACTGCTCCCAGGCGAAGCGAGCCAAAGAGATGGCGTCGCCGAGCGTACGACATGGGAACCTAACAACGTCGCCATCGGCCGCGATGACCTCGTCCATCTGATCGTCGCAGGCTCGCCCCGCCGCAGCAACGCCGCTTTCCTCTTGCGCTCGGGCGTCGGCTGCAAAGTATGCCTTCGCGATCTCGGCTCGTTCAAGGTCACCACAGCGGCGCCAATAAGCCTCCGTGTGCATCAGGCGCTCGGTGGGTCCGTCATCCGCCGGAACACGGGAGTACAAGTCCCAATCGACGGTGCCTCGATTGTGCTTGAACGTCGGCAGTTCATCAGGGAGTACAGGGCGCATGGCCTTGTACCGCTCGGAGTATTCCTTGTACGCGACATCAAGACGCTCTGCCTCCGTCTTAAGCGCTGCATAGCGATCGAGCAGCGCGAGAAGATCGGGCGATACGTCTGAGGACGCGCTTGCAATTGCGGGTACGCTGGCGACGATCGCCGCTGACGGTGCCGCCACTAGAAATTGGCGACGGCTTGCCTTATTGGCCTCGTTAGCCTTCGACGTCATGGTCTATCTCCATACGTTGGGGGTCAGGCCCTGCTGAGCGTGTTCAGCGCTCGGCTGGGCTGCTTTCACTTCACGCTACGCAGACACACAAGTCTCAGCTTCTGCTGCCAGTCGCGTCCATTCGGACATCGACATCGTTGTGATGCGGACGAGCTTGAAGCGGCCCTCACGCTTCGTGCGGACAAGGCGCCCAGCGGCTTTTATCCTCTTCGAGGACTCGCCGACCGAGCAGCCCATCAGCCCAGCAAGCTCAGTCACGGTCACCCAACGCCTCGCATGCATAAGAGCGAGGACGAGGTTGCCGTGTCCGCTGGCTGACGTTTTCCGCTTCTGAGGGCTCTTGCTTGCCGACTTTCCGGACACCCTTGCGCAACGGTCCGTGGACGGCTGCGGCAACGATTGCGGCAAGTCAGACGCGTCCACCGGAAGCAGCTGCGGCGGCATACTTGCCGGGTCGCGCTGGGCGCCCTGCCAGATACTCGTGATGAAATCGAAGTTCATGGTGCAGCCTCCTTGTCATGTTACCCTGGATGTTACCCAAGGATGAAAGGAGGGTTCTGGTGGTCGCCGGAAACCAACGTAAGTCGTTGATTTAAATGGCGACCCCGGCAGGACTCGAACCTGCGACCATCCGCTTAGAAGGCGGATGCTCTATCCAGCTGAGCTACGGGGCCCCAAGTGTCGAGCAGGCGCGAACCCCCGCTCGGGTAAAAATGCAGCGCAGCAATAGCCGAGCTGTAAGCCACACGCAACGTTGCCACATCCCGCGTCGGGTACAAATCGAAGTTAGCTATTCGGCTGCCACCCGTGCCGAGGCAGGCTGCCCGCTTGTAGAAGCTCTGTAGTGCAACGGGCCACCGCGGAAGGGCGCGAAGCCCGTGCCGAAGATCACGCCGGCATCGACCAGATCCGCATTCTCGACGATGCCCTCGGCAAGGCACTTCTCGCATTCACTGATCAAGGGCTCAACCAGCTCGCGCCCGAGACGCTCGAGCTCGCGCTTGTCGTAGGGCTTTTCGGTCTTCACGGGCTTGCCGTCCTTCCAGACGTAGAAACCTTCGCCCGTCTTCTTTCCGAGCTTGCCCGCAGCGACCAGGCGCTCCAGACGCGAGCCCTCGGCCGAGAAGCCGAGAATGCGACCGACGTGAGCGCAGATATCGAGGCCGACGGTGTCGGCAAGCTCGATCGGCCCCATGGGCATGCCGAAGGTGCGCGCCGCCTCATCCAGCAGCTCGGGTGCCTCGCCGCGTTCGAGGCGCTGCATGGCATTCATCATGTAGGGCGCGAGCACGCGGTTAACGAGGAAGCCGGGATTGCTCTTCACGATGAGCGGGAACTTGTCGATCGCAGTGACGAAGGCGCAGCCCTTGCGCACTTCGTCCTCGCGCGATTGCTTGCCGCGGATTACCTCGACGAGAGGCATCTGCGCGACGGGATTGAAGAAGTGAATGCCGATGAGGCGACCTGGGTCGTTCAATCCCGCGGCAATGTCCTCGATCATGATCGAGGAGGTGTTGGTTGCCATCACGGCGCCGAGCTTCATCTTGCCTTCGAGGCTCTTGAAGAGGTTCTGCTTGACCTCGACCTTCTCGACGATTGCCTCGATCACTACATCGGCACGCGATATGCCGTCGCCGTTCGGATCGGCGATGAAGCGGGCTTTGGCGGCATCCTTGAGCGCCTTCGTGCGGAAGCGGCGCGAGAACAGCTTGCCCTGCGCGGCAATGCCCTTGGCGATCGCATCGGCCGAGAGATCCTGCAGCGTCACTTCCATGCCCTGCGCGACGCACCAGCCGGCGATGTCGGCGCCCATGACGCCAGCGCCGATGACGTGCACGCGCAGCGGCTTGAAGGTGATGTCTTTCGGCGCCTGCGCCTTCAGCATTTCCGAGAGCTTGAACACGCGACGCAGATTGCGCGAAGTATCGGAGACCATGAGCGGCGCAAAGGCGCGCGTCTCGGCAGCCTTCATCGCATCGAGGTCGCCACCGTGCTGCTCGAAGAGATCGATCAGGCGGAAGGGTGCGGGATAGTGGTCCTCGCGCACTTTCTTCGCGGTCTCGGCGCGCATCTTTGAGACCAGCAGATTCCGCGCCGGCCAGAGCCGTGCGAGATTGCGCCAGCCACCCATGGGCTTGGAGCGGCGCTTCTGCGTGATCGCCTTGCGGGCCGACCACGATAGGTTCGCGGGGCTCGCGACCAGCTCGTCGATGAGGCCCATGGCGCGGGCGGCACTGGCTCGGACCATGGAACCAGAAAGCATAGTGGGCATGGCGGCGAGGGCGCCCGCTTGACGGATCGAGCGCGCCGTGCCGTTGAAGCCCGGGAAGATCCCGAGGCGGACTTCCGGAAAGCCAATGCGCGTGCTGTCGTCGCGCGTGGCGATGCGATAGTGGCACGCGAGCGCCAGCTCGAGCCCGCCGCCGAGGCAGAAGCCGTGAATGCCGCACACGACGGGCACTGGCATCTTCTCGATGCGGTCGAGCATCGCGAGTACGGGGCGGATGCCCTCGATGACCTCGCTCTCGCTCGTGAACTGCTCGAATTCGCGCACGTCGGCGCCGACGATGAACCCCTTCTCCTTGCCGGAGAGGATCGCAAGACCAGCAATCGTGCGGTCGCGCGCGCCGGCCTCGACGCGCTCGATGATCGAGCCGAGTTCTTCGAGCGGTCGACGGCCGAGCGCGTTCTGGCTCTCGCCCTCGCGGTCGAAGATGGCCCAGGCGATCTGCTGCTCGTCGATCGAAAAGCGCCAGTCTCGGAGGCTGCTTATATCGGTCATGGTCGACCTCTCACTCTGGTTACTCGGCAGCGGCACTGCGCTCTACGGCAGCAGCGTTGTGGCCAGGCTTCATGTAATGCGGCTTCACCTCGGCCGGATCGAAATGATCGACGGCGATCACGCGCGCGGTGAGCGTCTCGACCTCCCGAAGAAGAGCTGTCTCGTCCTTAGTCAGAACACCGGCCTTTTCCGCATCGCCGAGCCAGTCGATGCCGTGATAGCGGCGAACGGTACCGGCGCGGATGGCCCGCTCGAGCTTGCGCTCGGCTTCCTCCGACGCGATGACTTTCTCGAGCGTCACTTCGAGAAGGCCGGTTGGATCGTTGACGTCGCGCGAGACGTAGATGTCGCGCGTGAGGCGATCGCGGACCTCGCCGGGTTCGATGGCGAGGCCGACGACCTGATGGCCAAGCCGGTCGCTCGCGGGCTTGTAGGGACGGCCGAATGGGAACACGAGCGCACCCAGCATCAAGCGCACGAAGCCATTCGGAAAGTTCTCGATGGTGCCGGCAATGGCCTGCTGGAAGCGATAGAGCGCGTTGCGGGCGCAGAGCTCGACGATGAGACGGTCACCCGCAGGCTTGCCGTCATCCTTGTAGCGCTTGAGCACGCACGAGAGCAGGTAGATCTCGGACAGCGCGTCGGCGAGACGGCCGGTGATCTTCTGCTTGGTCTTGAGGCCGCCACCGAGGACGGCAACCGTCACGTCGGCGACGAGCGCAAAGTTGCGCGAGGCGCGGCCGAGCTGGCGGTACCATTCCGCCGTGCCATAGGCCTTTTCCGGCACGGTCGCGAAGAGGCCACCCGTGATGTTGTGGAAGAAGGCGCCGAATGCGTTCGACAGCGAGAAGGCGATATGGCCGCCGAATGCCTTGTCGAAGGCAAGAACGCCGCGGCGCGGGTCTGGGTTCTGCGCGGCCTTGATCTCTTCGTAAAGATAGGGATGCGAGCGCAGCGCGCCCTGCGCGAAGGTGATCAGCGAGCGCGTCAGGATATTTGCGCCCTCGACGGTGATCCCGACGGGCACCATCTGATAAGCCGACTGGAGGTAGTTCGCGGGGCCATCGCAGATGCCGCGCCCGCCGTGCAGGTCCATAGCGTCGTTGACGGCCTGGCGCAGCTTCTCCGTCGACTGGTACTTCATGATTGCGGAGATCACCGACGGCTTCTCGCCAGCCGAGACCATGGCCGCAGTGACGGCGCGCCCCGCCTCGTTGACGTAGGCCGTCTCGATCATGCGCGTGAGCGGTTCCTCGAGGCCTTCCATCTTGGCGACCGGCAGGCCGAACTGCTTGCGGATGCGGCCATAGGCCGTCGTCACGCGCAGCATCATCTTGGCGCCCGCGGTGCCGGAAGAAGGCAGCGAGATCGCGCGGCCGGCAGCGAGGCACTCCATGAGCATCCGCCAGCCATTGCCGACCATGCGCTCGCCGCCGATGATCCAGTCCATGGGAATGAAGACGTCCTTGCCCCAGTTCGGACCATTCGGGAAAGCGGCCCCCGAGGGCAGGTGCCGCCGTCCGATGTTCACACCCGGATGATCAGCCGGAATGAGGGCGACGGTGATGCCGATGTCCTCGCCCTTGCCGAGGTGATTCTCGGGATCGAACAGGCGGAAAGCCAGGCCAACCAGTGTCGCGACGGGCCCGAGCGTGATGTAGCGCTTATCCCAGGAGAGGCGGATGCCGAGCACTTCCTTGCCCTGGTGCACGCCGCGCGTCACATAGCCGATATCGCGCATGGTCGCCGCATCTGAGCCCGAAGTGGGACCGGTGAGCGAGAAACAGGGGACTTCGAGGCCCTGCGCGAGGCGCGGGAGATAATGATGCTTCTGCTCGGGCGTGCCGTATTTCTCGATGAGCTCTCCAGGGCCGAGCGAGTTCGGCACCATGACGATGGTCACGACATCCGGCGAGCGCGAGGCGATCTTGCCGAGGATGAGCGACTGCGCCTGCGGCGAGAAGCCGAGGCCGCCGTGCTCCTTGGAGATCAGCATCCCGAGAAAGCCGTGGCGTTTGACGAAGTCCCAGATGTCTTGCGGGATCTCGCGCTCGTTGTGGCGCACCTGCCAATCGTTGACCATGCGGCAGAGCTCGGTCGTCGGACCATCGAGGAAGGCCCGCTCTTCGGCCGTTAGCTCTATCGCAGGGACAGCACTGAGCCGCTCCCAGTTCGGGCGGCCGGAAAAAATCTCCGCATCGAAGCCGACGGTGCCTGCTTCGAGCGCCTGCTGCTCGGTATCGGAGACGCGGGGCAGAACCTTGCGGATCTGTTCGTAGACAGGGCCAGTCAGCCACGAGCGGCGGATCGATGGGACGGAAAGCAAGCCGAGGACGATGGCGGGCAGCCATCCGATGAGGCCGAGCCAGCCGAACGCCGGCATGTGCAACGTGCCGTCGATGAGGCCGCTCTGCCAGATGAATGCGGCGGCCGCCGCCGTGAGCGCCCACGCCGCGATCGTGGCCTGCCGCATGGACAGGACGAACATCGCGATTACACAAGCCACCACGAATATCAGCGCTACCATCGTGCCCACCTCCTCGAACCCGACAACTCCTGCTCTCAGGGCAGGTTGCCTTCCGATCCGGTCTCACCACCGCCGCGTGCAAAATGCCGCGCCCGGTTCACAGGCGCGCAGACAGCACTTGTCCTTGTCCGCACGCCGGGGCCTCGTATGGCCCGTCTTATACGCCCTCGGGCGCTCGCGTGCGACGCATTTGGCAGCAACGGCTACCAATTCAATACAAGTGGGGGCGCGGCCGGAACCGCACCCCCATTTTAGTCCGATAATTCTTACTGATACTGAAAGTTCTGCGGCGTCGATGCTACTTTGCCGCTGCCTTCAGCACCGGCGTGATGCGCGCCACCTCAGCCTCGACGAGCTTCTGCAGGCCTGCGGGGCCGCGATCGGCGCCCTTCGGCGCGGTCGAGCCGAGCTCCTCGTAGCGCTTGATGATCGCCGGGTCGTCGAGAGCTTTGCCCAGGGCGGCGAGCAGCGTGTTCTGGATGTCCTGCGGCAGGCCCTTCGGCCCAACCATCGCGTTCCAGGCGCTGAAGATGAAGTCCACGCCGAGCTCTTTCGTCGTCGGCACGTCGGGAAGGGCGGCGATCCGCTCGGGATGCGCGACGGCATAGGCTTTGATCGTTCCGGCCGTGATCTGCGGAATGACGTTGAGCGACTGGTCGACCATGTAGTCGATCTGCCCGCCGACGAGATCGTTGAGCGCCGGGCCCGTACCCTTGTAGGCGACCAGCGCAGGCTTGAAGCCGAACTGCCCGTTGAACACGAAGCCCGACACGTAGGAGATCGAGCCGACGCCGGCGTGCCCGTAGTTGAGCTTCTCGCTGTTGGCCTTCAAGTAGGTGAGCAGTTCCTTGAGATCCTTCGGCTCGAGAGCTTTCTTCGAGACGATTGTCTGCGGCGTGTAGTTGACGACGCTGATCTGCGTGAAGCTCGTCGCGGGATCATACTTGAGGTTCGGATAGAGGGCGGGTGCCGCTGACTGCGTGCCCATGTTGCCGACGGCGATCGTATAGCCGTCGGGTGCTGCCGTCGCCGCGCGCGTCATGCCGATGGTGCCGCCGGCGCCGCCAATGTTTTCAACGACCAGCTGCTGGCCGAGCGTACGCGACATGTGCTCGGCGATGAGGCGCGTGACGACGTCGGTCGGGCCGCCGGCAGCGAACGGCACGATTACCGTGATTGGCTTCGATGGATACTGTTGCGCGACGGCCGGGGCGGCCGTCACGCCGAGAGCTGCGATCGCGGCGATCGCGGCGCGGCGTGTAATCTTCATCGTTGTCTCCTCCAGTAGTGCTTGTGATGGGGTTACTTTGAAACTTGCCGTCGTATCGGGCGCATTCACTCCGTGAAGACAGTGTCGCGCCTCTTGCTGATGGCCGGCAACGCCGACACCACCAGGATGATCAGGGTGATCACCAGCAGGGTCAGCGAGACCGGACGATCGACGAACGTCCAGAGGCTGCCGCGCGAGATGACCATGGCCTGGCGAAGCTTTTCTTCCATCAGCCTGCCGAGAACGAAGCCGAGAAGCAGTGGCGCCTGCTCGAAGCCGAGCTTGATCAGCAGGTATCCGAAGAGCGCGAAGGCAGCCGTCAGGACGACTTCCGTCGGCGAGTTGTTGATCGAGTAGATGCCGATGCAGCAGAAGATGATGATCGCGGGGAACATCAGCCGGTAGGGCACGCGGAGCAGCCGCACCCAGATTCCGATCAGTGGCAGATTGATGATCAGCAGCATGAGATTGCCGATCCACATCGAGGCGATCATGCCCCAGAAGAGCTCAGGCTGCTTCGTGATGATCTGCGGGCCTGGCACGATGCCGTGGATGGTCATGGCGCCGATCATGAGCGCCATCACTGCATTCGGCGGAATGCCGAGCGTGAGCAGGGGTATGAACGCCGTCTGGGCACCCGCGTTGTTGGCCGATTCCGGACCTGCAACGCCCTCGATCGCGCCTTCGCCGAAACGGGAAGGATCCTTGGCGAGCTTCTTCTCGATGGAGTAGGACGCGAAGGGGCCGAGCACGGCGCCATTTCCCGGCAGGAAGCCGAGCAGCGAGCCAATTCCCGTGCCGCGCAGGATCGGCGCGAGTGAGGTTTTGAAATCTTCCATGTTGGGAAGCAACCGGCCGATCCTGTCGCTGACGACTGCGCGGGCCTCCTTGTGCTCGAGGTTGCGCAGGATCTCTGCGAACCCGAACATGCCCATGGCGATGACTGCGAAGTCGATGCCGTCGGCGATCTCCATCCAGCCGAATGTCAGACGCTCCTCGCCGGTCTCGATATCGGTGCCGACCGTCGACAGCAGGATACCGAACAGTATCATCGCAATGGCTTTCGGCACCGATCCGCGCGCAAGCACCACGGCGAACATGAGCCCGAGCACCATGAGCGCGAAGTAGTCGGCAGGCCCGAACAGCAGCGCGAGTGTGGTGAGCGGCTTCGCTGCGGCGGCGATGATGATCGTGGCGATGGTGCCGGCGATGAACGAGCCGATCGCGGCGATGCCAAGCGCGATGCCGGCGCGGCCCTGCTTGGCCATCTGATGGCCGTCGAGGACGGTGACGACAGCGGTTGCCTCGCCCGGAATATTGACGAGGATCGCCGTTGTCGAGCCGCCGTACTGGGCGCCGTAGTAGATGCCGGCGAGCATGATCAGCGCGCCCACGGGATCGAGCCCGAAGGTGAGCGGCAGCAGCATGGCGATGGTCGCGATCGGGCCGACGCCCGGGAGCACGCCGATGAGCGTGCCGATCAGGCAACCGAGAAAACACAACCCCGCATTCTTGAGCGAGCCGGCAACGCTGAGACCGAGTTGAAGATTGGCGACAAGGTCCCACATCTCAGTAACCGAGCAGCGGCGGCAGGACGGGGATCGGCAGGCGAAGGACGACCTTGAAGAGCAGATAGCAGGCAAGCGTCATCAAGGTCGTGAAGACCACGATCTCGACGGGCCGCGTATCCGAGTCGGCCATCGATGAGAGGAGCATTGCCAGGGGGCCCGCGACAAGCAGGCCGAAGGGCCGAACGGTGGCGGCGAACGCCAGGATCGCGCCAAGGATGAAGATCGTGCCACGCAGCGAAAAGCCTTCGACGCGTTCGTGATTGCCGATCAGCCCCATGATCATAAGGTAGATACCGAACCCGCAGAGCCCGATTGCGACCGCCTTGGGCATTAGGCCGGAGCCGACACCCGACATTGAGCCGGCATCGAGGGGAAGGGCTGAGTAGTAGCCAATGGCTGCAGATACGATGAGGAACAGCCCAGCGAGAACTTCCCGGTTCAGGCGAGCGCCTCGAACAGTCCCACCGGCCGACGGCTCAGCCGGCTTCTCAACCGCCATTTTTCCTCCCGGTAATTCCCAGCACGTGTGCTCACTGCGGGGCGGAACCCGCAGCCTAGCGTTAGGGCATCCTAACCGCCTTGTTCTGGCGGCGTCTACCCCATTGGGATAAAACGAGAAAGGTGCTTGGCATTCCGCGGTTTGGAATTTGCGACGCGACGCGAGACTATTGGGCCGGCGCAGCACTGCCGCGGTAGGCGCTGAGCTTCGAGCGAAGCTCCTGCAGTGCACCCGCGACCGGCGCGAACTCGAACCGGATGGCGTGCCGGCCCGGCCCGACCGTGACGGCCCGAAACAGGACGTTCGCCTTGTGCACGCGCGCCGGCAGGCCGTCGATCGTGGCGAACCACCAGGGGTGCCAGACGTCGTTCAGGACGACGAAGCCCGGCATGGCCGTCTCGACCTCGATGTCGATGATCGTGTTCTCGTAACGGACAATGCGCACATTCGGGGCCAGAAAGGCGTCCGGTTCCTCGAATGTCAGCGGCGGTGGCATGGTTGGCCGCGCATCAAGGAGGACAGTGCTGCTCGGGTCTGCGGCCGGCCATTTCCCGTCGCGCATGATGCTGCTGAAGTCGGCGATCTGCCAGTTTCTCACGAAGAGCACGCGCGGCAGCGCATCCGGGTTCTCGTACACGTATCCGTCGGGCGTCCGCCCCATGAAGCGCAGATCCGCCGGCTTGGCGGTGCGGTCGATCCGATCGATCGGGACGGGGGTGACGATGTAGCGAAGTCCGAGCAGATTGGCGAGGCGGCAGCGGTAGGATGGAAAGAGCGGCGTAAAGCGGCGCTGGTTCGGGCCGATGATCGAATCTTCCGCGCCGACGGCCCGCGTGAAGTCGGCGAGACGCAACGGATTGTAGCCGAGCGTGTGATCGAACCCGTGCACCATGGCCGTGTTCGGCCACTCAAAGCCGAGCCCGGCAAGCTCCACGCGGTCGCGGCGCGCTGAGCCCGGCGGTTGCTGAGCGAGGGCCTTGATGAAGCGGATCGTCTCGCTCGGCTTCTCCGGATCGAGCATCGTGAAGTTCTCGGTCGGCAGCGCCGTCGACTCGTTGGGGCCATTGTTGAAGGCGAGATCGGCGGTGAGCACGGCCGCGAGCGCGGGCACGACCGCCCAACTCGCCCGTCGACCTACGCGCGTCACCAGCAGAAGGATTCCGATGCTGGCCGAGATCCAGGCGAAGCTGATCACCATCGGTCGCAGTGCGACGCCGAGCCTGTTTTGAGAGACGGCGACGGCGATCGCTGCGGCGGTTAACGCGATGAGCACCCAGGCCTTGAAGTGCAGGTGCGGGCGCACCGGCTCGGTGACGGCGGCGTTCGTCATCCAGAGATGCACGAGATAGCCGCTGAGTATCGCGAGCAGCCCACCGACGAGAAATGTCGCGTCGGCTGGTCGGCGAAAGAGCGCGACGCCGGGGAGCGCCTCGTACAGGACCCGAAAGAGGGGCGTGTTCGAGCCGAGCGCGTAGATGGTCATCAGCACGGCCGCGATCGTGAAAAAGCGGATCTCACGCGAGAGCACAAGGCGCCGAGAATGACCGAGGCCCGCCAGCAAGGCGATCGGCAGGGCGCCGATATAAAGCTGGCTCATGTTCTGCGAGAGCGTGACCTCATTGGGGTTCCACGTCCAGCTGAAGGGGCCCCAGTACTCGACGGCCTTATCGAAGGCGCCGTAGAGATCGCTGAACACGAGCGTGAGCAGGGAGGCCGGATGCAGCGAGCCGCGCGTCGCTTCAGCATAGGGAATGGTAGCGCGGCTCGATGAGAGGACGAACAGAACCGTCAGCAGGAGAGGAAGCGCGGCGAGGACGATGGACGTGAGTCCTGCTGCCGCAAGCGGCCCGACACTGGCGCGGAGGCGCTCCGCGCGGCCGTCGCCATCGAGCCAGTGATGCAGCACATATCCAATGAGGATGAGCGCGCCGAGATAGGCGACCTGATTGGGCTCGACCATCATCAAGCCGATGGCGGCACCGGCACCGATGCCCCATCCGACAGATCGGCGCTCGATGGTGCGAGCCAGCAACCACAGTGCCAGAGCGAAAAAGGCAAAGGACTGGATCTGCCCGACATGCTGGATGCGCCATGCTGCCGACGCCCCGAAGGCAAACGCGAGCGCCGCGACGATGGCGCCCGCAGGATGCCAGCCACGATCGCGGAAGAGCAGCAGGATGGAGTAGCCGCCGAGCGCGAGCAGGCCGAACGTGTAGCCGTCGACGAGTTGGAAGCTCGGCGAGGAATCGATGAGTGCGAGCAGCAGGGCGGGCGAGAGCAGGAGGCTCTGCGGATCGGCAATCTGTGGGGAGCCGGCAAAGACGTGCGGGTTCCAGAAGGGTGACTGCCCACTGTGAAGGGCGTTCGCTAGGAACTGGACCTGCGCCTGGAAGTGCGCCTTGGCGTCGTAGGGAATTGCGACATTGCCGAGCAGCCAGGGTGCGCACAGCACCAGCCAGCCCGCGACCAGCGCGAGGGCAGCAACCCGGTAGCCGGACGTCACCGAACCATTCTTCACAGAATCACACCGCAGGGGGCGGAGCGAGGGGCGGGAAGTGAGAGGCGGGAAATTAGGCGGAAAGAGGGATGACTGGCAATTGGGGACCAGGGCGGTGCACCATTACCCGGTTGATAGTACCGGCAAGCAAGGTTGATCGGCAGGGTTGCCATGCCTGGACGTGATAGCAGGGGCGGCAAATGCCGTTAGAGTGCGGCAAACCCAGTGTCCCGATTCCGAAGTTCGCCTGACCTCGATGCTTGCGTACCCTGCGAACTTCGGAAACATAAGGGACACTGGAATCATAAGCTTGCTAGTGTGATTCAGATCGAGAAATTCGCTCCGTACCATGTCGCGAGATCTGGCGAATTTCTCGATCATCACACTAGAAGCGACCAGGAGCTGAAATGCCGACCGAGCCAACGCCCCCGACGCTGCGCACGCTGATCGAAGGCGGCATCTACACGATCATCGCCGACAACCCTGCCCGTCTCAATGCGTACACGCGCGACATGTGGGAGGCGCTGCCACGTCTTATCCGCGAGGCGGAGGCCAATCCGGCCGTTCGCGTCATCGTGCTGCGCGGGGCCGGCACGAAGGCATTCTCGGCGGGTGCAGATATCTCAGAGTTCGAGGGCAACCGCACGGGCGCGGAAGCACGGCGCTACGACGAGATCAATCACGAGGCCTTCGAGGCCATCGGGCGGGCGGCGAAGCCAACCATTGCCATGGTGTATGGCTACTGCTTCGGCGGTGGCTGCGAGTTGGCCATTTGCTGCGACATGCGCTGGGCTGCGGAGGACGCGATATTCTCTATTCCCGCAGCGAAGCTCTCGATCGGCTACAACCCGCGCTGGATCCGGCCCATGCTGGCGGTCATGTCCGCGGCCAAGGCAAAAGAGATGCTCTTCACCGGCCGGCGCTATACGGCGGCTGATGCGCTTGCCATGGGCATGGTGAATGCCGTGGTGCCTTCCGCCGAGCTCGAGACCGCGACGCGCAAGGTCGCCGACGAGATGGCGATCAACGCGCCGCTTTCGATCAGGGCAGCCAAGGAATCCATCGACGAACTCTTCATGCAGCCGGAGAATCCCGATCTCGCGCGTCTCGACAAGTTCGTCGAAGCCTGCTTCGAGAGTGAGGACTATGCGGAGGGGCGCCGCGCGTTCATGGAGAAGCGGAAGCCGCAGTTCAGGGGCCGGTGAGCGCCGCGAACATCATTCTTTTTGAGTGAGCGCGGCAAAGCGCGCCAAGAACACCTGCTGCGCCGTGGCGGCGGGCGAGGCCTCGAGCCGCGTGAGAAGCGCTACCAGACTTTCTGGTATGGCCGGAATGCCGAAGTAGCGATCGGCTTCATCCTTGGAGAAGCCGGCGAGTAACGTCGCCTCGTAGTAGGCGGCAATGCGGTCGGCGTGCTTTATGGCCGCTGCGATCTCGCTCGGGAGTATGGCCGGAAGCCCGAAGCGCACATGGATGGCTTCGAGCAGACGGTTCTCGAAGGCCTTGTAGTCGAACCCTATGGCGGCCTTGAAGGGGCTGATGAGGTCGCCGACCACGTACTCCGGCGCGTCATGCAGGAGCGCGGCGAGCTGCCAGTGATGCCCCCACTGAGGATTGAGCGTGCTCGCGATCTCTTCAACCAGGACGGCGTGCTCGGCGACGGAGAAGGCGTGATCGCCGAATGTCTGGCCATTCCAGCGCGCGACGCGGGCAAGGCCGTGGGCAATGTCCTCGATGGCGATGTCGTCCGGCGAGGGCGCGAGCAAATCGAGGCGGCGGCCCGACAGCATCCGCTGCCAGGCGCGCGGCTTTTCGTCGCCGTGTCGGGCACCGCTCATGATTTCGGGGCCTTGAATTTGCGCTGAAGCGCCGCGCATGCAGCGTGCCGGTGGCAGTCGACGACGTGGTCGTTCACAAAGCCCGAGGATTGCATGAAGGCATAGACCGTCGTCGGACCGACGAAACGGAAGCCCTCCTTCTTCAGCGCCTTCGAGATGGTCTTGGATGTGGGGCTCTCGGGCGGGATGTCGCGCATGGTGCGGCGCTCGTGAATGACCGGCTTGCCATCGAGGAAGTCCCAAAGGAATTTGCCGAGGGTCGTGCGCTCCCTGAGCTGCAGATAGGCTTTCGCATTCTCGATCGTGGCTTCGATCTTCGCCTTGTTGCGTACGATGCCGGCATCGTTCATCAGTCGCTCGACGTCGCGCGCAGTGTATCGCGCAACGCGCTCGGCATCGAAGCCGTGGAAAGCCTTGCGGAAGTTCTCGCGCTTCCTGAGGATCGTGATCCACGACAGGCCGGCCTGGAAGCCTTCGAGGATGAGCTTTTCGAGAAGCGCACCGTCATCCGACTTGGGAACGCCCCACTCCTCGTCGTGGTAGCGCGTGTATTCAGCATCCGAAATGCCAACCCAGCCACAGCGGACAAGCTCTTTGCTCATGGTGCGGAGGCTCTCGCTGCGGCGCTGGCACGGTAGCGGTCGAGCGCGCCGGTATCAGCCATCACTGGCACGGTGCCGGCCACGAGCGGCTCGCCCTTGTCGGCGGCTTCCACCGCGCGGTCCAGGCGCAGTAGTGCGAGCCCGTGGGGGCCGGCGGCCGTGCCCAGCTTGCCGATCACGGCTGCGCCGATAAGGATATCGGTACCCGAGGTGAGGGGTTCAGTACCCGTTAGGAGCGTGACGCGCTTGCGCACCACCGTCTTGTTCTGCATACGCGCGACGACCTCCTGGCCGACGAAGCAGCCCTTGGTAAAGGACACGCCATGGAGGCGATCATAGTTCGCTTCGTGCGGGAACGTATCGCCGAGCGCGTAGTCGAAGCCGCCTTCGGCCACGCCGAGAGAGACGCGGCGCTCGTGATACAGGGCCTCCGGCACGACTTTGCCGGTCAGTGACCCGAGCTTCGCGCGCGGCATAATGAGCCGCCAGCCCAGATCCCCATGCCGCGGGTCCGCATACAACCAGCCGTCGTCCACGACCGGCGCCGCCGGCCCCCATGCCGCGGCAATCCCATACTCGGCCGAAACATCGGCGAGCGCGATCTTCGCGCGCAACTTGTACATCGTGAGCCGCTTGACGAGATCGCCGGCACGGTCGGCAGTCGTCTCCAGCAGCCAGCCATCCTCGGTCTTCAGCGCAAAGAACTCGAAGAGGATCTTGCCCTGCGGCGTGAGGAGCCCGGCAAAGCGGGGTTCGCCGATGGCCATGCCGGTGAGGTCGTTCGTCACCAGATTGTCCAGGAAGTCCGTCGCCTCGGCGCCCGTGACCGACACGACGCCGCGATTGGGCAGCAGCGCGACAACGGTGGTGCTCATTTCATCACAACTCCTGCGCGGCGCGGCTCTTGCGGTTGTGGGCGGCTGGCGCGCCCCTCTCATCTGGGGTATCTCGCGCCGGGGACAAGCCGCGTGCGGCGGCGCTGCAAGCGTACCTAAACGTTCCTAGGAGGCCAGCATGGCAGATCAGTTCGACCTTATCCTCAAGGGGGGAACCGTCGTCAATCATGACGGCGAGGGCGTCCGAGATATCGGCGTCGTCGGGGGACGGATTGCGGCGATCGGCGAGCTCTCCGGGGGCCGGGCGGCTGAGGTCATCGATGCCAAGGATCTGCACGTTCTTCCCGGCGTGATCGATACCCAGGTCCATTTCCGCGAGCCGGGGCTCGAGCATAAGGAAGACCTCGCGTCGGGCAGCCTCGCGGCTGTCACCGGCGGCGTCACGGCGGTCTTCGAGATGCCGAACACCAAGCCGCTGACGACGACCGCCGAGACGCTCGCCGACAAGGTTTCGCGGGCACGCGGGCGGATGCATTGCGACTTCGCCTTCTACGTTGGTGGTACACGCGAGAACGTCGGCAACATCCCGCGCCTCGAGCATCTCGAGGCCTCCGCCGGCATCAAGGTCTTTATGGGCGCCTCGACCGGCGACCTCCTGATCGAGGACGAGGCGACACTCGAACGTGTGATCGCGGCCATCTCGCGGCGCGCGGCCTTCCATGCCGAGGACGAGGCGCGCCTCAGGGAGCGTGCTGGCCTGCGCCGCCCTAATGATCCGTCCTCGCATCCCGTTTGGCGCGACGAGGTGGCGGCGATGATCGCGACGGACCGGCTCGTGCGTCTCGCCGAGAAGTACCGGAAGCGCGTGCACGTGCTGCACGTCTCGACGGCTGAGGAGATGGCCTATCTCGGCGAGCATAAAGCCTGGGCCAGCGTCGAGGTGACGCCGCATCATCTGACCCTCATGGCGCCGGACTGCTACGAGCGGCTCGGCACCTACGCTCAGATGAACCCGCCCGTGCGGGACGGCAGGCACCTGCAGGCGCTCTGGGCCGGCATTGCCGACGGCACCGTCGATGTGCTCGGCTCCGACCACGCCCCCCACACGCGCGAGGAGAAGGACCACCACTACCCTGAAAGCCACTCGGGGATGACCGGGGTGCAGACGCTGGTCCCCGTCATGCTCGACCACGTGAATGCCGGCCGCCTGACGCTGCAGCGGTTCGTCGATCTGACCAGCCACGGACCGGCACGACTGTTCGGGATTGTCGGCAAGGGCCGGATTGCCGTCGGCTATGACGCCGATCTGACAGTGGTCGATCTGAAGCGCACGATGACGATCACGAATAGCTGGATCAGATCGCACGCCGGGTGGACTCCCTACGACGGCGGGAGCGTGCGCGGCTGGCCCGTCGGCACGTTCGTAAGGGGCCACCCTGTGATGTGGGACGGCGAGATTTTGACCCCCGCCGTGGGGGAGCCTGTACGCTTCCACGAGGGCGGATAGTCCCGGCGCGGCACGGTCGCGCATTAACCATCAACCTAAACAAGACCTTAACATCTCCCTGCGTTGCCCCTACCCCTGAATGTCCTCAGCGGGGGCTGCACACATGCGGACACGGCCGTCCAGGCCGCGCTCCGATCTACCCAGGGAGTACGCAAAGAAATGCGCCCGTTCAGCAAAAGCTGCCGCCAATTGGCGGCGGTCACAGGTATGATTGTGCTCGGTGCCATGGCGTCGATGATGACGACCGACAGCGCGCAGGCGCAGGGCGTCGACGAGTGGATGGGAAAGTCGTTCGCCACCCCTACCGAGGCGCGCAAGCCGGTTCGCCGCATGGGCCTCGGTGCCACGGGCCGGACTGAGCGCTCGCGCGAGAGTCTGACGGGGGGGAGCCGCCGCATTTCGAGCGGCAAGCGGACGCGGAAGTCCGCGACTGCCAGGCGCCGCACAGGCGTCCGGGTTGCAAGTCTCGGGACAAGCTACCAGCCGAAGCCGGACCTCGGGCCGAGCCTTGCAGGTCGCGGCGTGAAGTGGGCTGCGAACTCAGGCTGCCTGAATGCGCAGCTCAGAGCCGTCGTCTATCAGGTTGCAAGCAACTTCGGCCCGGTCACCGTCAATTCCACCTGCCGCGGACGCCGGCACAACGCACGTGTCGGCGGGGCACGGCATTCGCACCACTTGGCCGGCAATGCCGTCGACTTCAGGGTCCATGGCAGTGGCGCCCGCGGTGTCTACGCCTACTTGCGCAGCCACGCGTCGGTTGGCGGCCTCAAGCTCTATCGCCGAGGCTTCTTCCACATCGACGTCGGCTCGCGCCGCACCTGGTAGTCGCGGCGACGAACTCTACTCGAGCGACCGCGATTCGCTTGGCAGATCGTGAACTTGTGCTACGGTGTCTTCATGACCGGACGGGCTGAACAAGCTCGCCCGGCACATCTTTTTGTGCACGCCCGAAGGGGCCGGAAGAGCCTCGCGAAAAACCCGGAGGAATCTGAATGTCGCTCGTTAAACCGCTTCTGGCATCCATTGTCGCTGCGGGTCTGGCTCTCTCGGCGCCGATTCCAGCATCTGCCAAAGAGCTGAAGATGGCGCTCTCCGCCGAACCCTCGGCGATGGATCCTCACTTCCACAACCTGACGCCGAACAATGCGCTGACCTCACACGTCTTCGAGCGCCTGGTGCACTTCGACGAGAAGCAGTCGCTCATTCCCGGTCTCGCGACGAGCTGGAAGACGATCGACGAAAAGACATGGGAATTTAAGCTGCGCACGGGCGTCAAGTGGCACGACGGCTCGCTCTTCACGGCCGACGACGTCATCTTCACCATGGAGCGGGCGCCGAACGTCGAGAACAGTCCCGGCAGTTTCGCGCTCTATGTCCGCGGCAAGACCTTCAGCAAGGTCGACGATTTCACGGTTCGCGTGACGACAAAGGAACCGTACCCGCTGATGCCGAACGATCTCGCGACGATCGCAATCATCTCGAAGAAGGCGGCAACGGGAGCCAAGACCGAAGATTTCAATGCAGGCAAGGCGGCTATCGGCACCGGCCCCTTCAAGTTCTCGGAGTTCGTCAAAGGCGATCGTTACGTCGTCGTGCGCAATGACGACTACTGGGGTAACAAGCCCGTGTGGTCGAAGGTGACGATCCGGCCGATCAAGACTGGTCCGGCGCGCGTCGCCGCCCTGCTCGCCGGCGACGTCGACGTGATCGAGGAAGTGCCGACGACGGACATCGCGCGCCTTCAGGGTGATGCGAAGGTCTCGCTCGGTCAGGGCCTTTCGAACCGTGTCATCTATTTCCACATCGACCACTGGCGTGACGAGACGCCGTTCATCACGGCGAACGACGGTTCGAAGATCAAGAATCCGCTTAAGGACGTGCGCGTCCGCAAGGCACTCTCCAAGGCGATCAACCGTCCGGCAATCGTCGATCGGCTCATGGAGAAGGCCGCCGTGCCGGCGTCGCAGTTCCTGGCTGACGGCTTCTTCGGCGTTTCGAAGAAACTGAAGCCGGAAGCCTTCGATCCCGATGGGGCTAAGAAGCTGCTCGCGGAAGCCGGTTTCCCCAATGGCTTCAAGATGACCCTGCATGGTCCGAACGGCCGCTACATCAATGATGCGCGGATGGCCGAGGCTGTCGCGCAGATGTTTACGCGCATCGGTGTCGAGACCAAGGTCGAGACCATGCCGCCGGCAGTCTTCTTCAATCGTGCGTCGCAGGGTGCGGGTGGCAATCCCGAGTTCAGCTTTATCCTGGTCGGCTGGGGTTCGGGCACCGGCGAAGTTTCGTCGCCGCTGAAGTCCCTCGTCGCGACCTTCGACAAGACCAAGGGCATGGGTACGGCCAACCGCGGCCGCTACTCCAACCCGGTCCTCGACAAGGTGATCGACGAGGCGCTCGCGACTGTGGACGATACGAAGCGCGGCGAGTTACTCGCCAAGGCCAGCGAGATCGCCATCGAGGATGTCGGCGTCATCGTCAGTCACTACCAGCTTAACACGTGGGCGACGCGGCGCGGTCTGAAGTACGTGCCGCGTACCGACGAGTACACGATCGCGACGAGCGTGAGCGAGCAGTAAGGCGCGCTCTGCGCAGACCGCCCCCGCTCGTCTGCGGGGGCGGTGCCGTTTCCATTCGGAGCCTCGCGTGACCGCCTACATCATCCGCCGCCTGATGCAGAGCGCCGCCGTCGTGCTGGCGATGTCGGTCATCGTGTTCCTCGGCCTGCACGTGGTCGGCGATCCCGTGTACCTGCTCATCGATCCCCAGGCCGATCAGGCGGAGATCGAGCGGACGATCCGGCGGCTCGGGCTCGATCAGCCGATCTGGATGCAATACTTTCATTTCCTCAAGGGCGCGCTGAGCGGCGACCTCGGCAAGTCCTTCGTTCATGGCACGTCGGCACTGAAGCTCATCGTGGAGCGGATGCCGGCGACGCTCGAGATCGCGATTGCGGCGACGCTGATGGCGATCCTGCTCGGCATTCCGCTCGGTCTCTATGCCGGGCTCAAGCCCGACAGCTTTGCTTCCAAGTCCATCATGGCGACGTCGATACTCGGCTTCTCGCTGCCGACGTTCTGGGTCGGCATCATGATGATCATGGTATTCGCCGTGATGCTCGGCTGGCTGCCGTCGACAGGTCGCGGGCCGACAGCGACGTTCCTCGGCATCACGTCGAGCCTGTTCACGATCGATGGCCTGCGCCACATCACCATGCCGGCGCTCAACCTCGCGCTGCTGAAGATCAGCCTCGTCATCCGCCTGACGCGCGCGGGTACCCGCGAGGCTATCCACCAGGACTACATCAAGTTCGCCCGTGCCAAGGGCATACCTACGAGCCGTATCGTCGGCGTGCACCTGCTCAAGAACATCATGATTCCGGTCGTGACCGTGCTCGGCCTCGAGTTCGGAAGCCTCATTGCCTTCTCGGTCGTCACAGAGACGATCTTCGCCTGGCCGGGCATGGGCAAGCTGCTGATCGATTCGATCCAAACCCTCGACCGACCGATCATCGTCGCTTACCTCATCATCATCGTCATGTTGTTCGTGGTCATCAACCTGATCGTCGACATACTCTACTCGATCCTGGACCCGCGCGTGCGCATTGGGGAGAAATCCGCATGAGCACGACCGACGCAGGTCCCGCAGTGGCCGAAGATGCAGCCGTCCGCCGTCCGGCCGTGCAGACGCCGTTCCAGCGATTTGTCGCTGATTATACCGAGAGCAGACTCGCCACGATCGCGTTCGTCGCGCTCATCGTGACGATGCTGCTGGCGCTGATTGCGCCGTGGATCGTGCCGCAGAACCCCTATGATCTCGCCCAGGTCGATATCATGGACAGTCGACTCGTTCCTGGTACGCCGGCATCGAGCGGCAAGTACACGCATTGGCTCGGCACGGACGGCGCTGGGCGTGATCTCGTCAGCGCCATGCTGTACGGCTTGCGAATCTCGCTCGCCGTGGGTGTGATGTCCGGCCTCATTGCCATGGCGCTCGGCGCGGCCATCGGTCTCGTCGCGGCTTATGTCGGCGGCAAGGTCGAGAGCCTCATCATGCGCATCGTCGATCTGCAGCTCTCCTTCCCCGCGATCCTCGTCGCGCTCATGCTGATCGCGATCCTCGGCAAGGGCGTCGACAAGATCATCATCGCGCTAGTCACGGTGCAGTGGGCCTACTACGCGCGCACCGTGCGCGGCTCCGCGCTCGTCGAGAGTCGCAAGGAGTACGTGGAAGCGGCGCGCTGTCTCGGCTTGTCGAACGGTCGCATTCTTTTTGGCCACATCCTGCCGAACTGCCTGCCGCCCCTCATCGTCGTCGTCACCGTGCAGACGGCGCACGCGATCTCGCTCGAGGCCACACTGTCCTTCCTTGGTGTCGGACTGCCGCAGACAGAGCCCTCGCTGGGTCTGCTCATATCGAACGGCTTCCAATACATGCTCTCGGGCGAGTACTGGATCAGCTTCTTCCCTGGTCTGGTACTGCTGATGACAATCGTCGTGATCAACCTCGTCGGCGACCAGCTCCGCGATGTGCTCAATCCGAGGCTCAGCAAATGAGCGGGTCGGATCAGGCGGCGATAGAGCCCACGCTGGCGGTCAGCGGGCTCAAGACGCACTTCTTCACCAAGGCTGGCGTGGTCAAGGCCGTGGATGGTGTGTCGCTGCACGTCAATCCCGGAGAGATTCTCGGGCTCGTCGGCGAGTCGGGCTCAGGGAAGTCGATCACCGGCTTCTCGATCCTCGGCCTGATCGATGCACCGGGCCGTATCGTCGAGGGTTCCATTCGCTACAAGGGCCGCGAGCTCACGACGTCGAGTGACGAGGAGCTGAGATCACTGCGCGGCGACCGCATCGCGATGATCTTCCAGGACCCGATGATGACGCTCAATCCGGTCCTGCGCATCGACACGCAGATGATCGAGACCGTGCACGTCCATCATCGTGTGAGCAAGGCCGAGGCGCTCGAACGCGCGAGGGCCGCACTCGCCGAGGTCGGCATTCCTTCACCAGAGAGCCGCCTCAAAAACTACCCGCACGAGCTTTCAGGCGGTATGCGCCAGCGCGTCGCCATTGCGATAGCCTTCATCAACAAGCCCGACCTCATCATCGCCGACGAGCCGACGACCGCGCTCGACGTGACCATCCAGGCGCAAATCCTCGCCGAGGCGCAGGCACTCTGCGCACGCACGGGTACGGCCATGATCTGGATCACGCACGATCTCGCGGTCGTCTCCTCGCTCGCGGACCGCATCGCTGTCATGTACGCGGGCCGCATTGTCGAGACCGGCCGCACGGCCGATGTCGTGAGCGCGCCGCGCCATCCCTACACCCAGGGTCTCATCAATTCCGTGCCGAGCCACAATGTACGCGGCAGCCGTCTCAATCAGATCCCCGGCATGACGCCCTCGCTGATCAATCTGCCCAAGGGCTGCGCCTTCCGGACGCGCTGCCCGCAGGCTATCGACGCCTGCCTCGAGCCGCCGCCGATCCGTGAGATCGGGCCTGGCCGCGAGGTCCGCTGCTTCAACCCGGTCGGTGTCGCTCGGCCGGCCACGGCGGAGGCTGCGCCATGAGCGCAGAGCCTCTGGTCAGTGCGCGTGGACTATCCAAGCGCTTCGTGAAGAAGCCGGACTTGGCGGGCCGCCTCGCCGGTCATCTCGGCGCCGATGTGCGCGAGGAGACCGTCCACGCCGTTGATCATGTCGATCTCGACATCAAGAAGGGCGAGGTCGTCGGGCTCGTCGGCGAGTCCGGCTGCGGAAAATCCACGCTCGGCCGCATGATTGCCGGCTTGCTTTCACCGACCGAGGGTGAGGTCCAGTTCAAGGGCAAGCCGCGCGACAAGCTCTCGGGCGCGGATGCGCGTGCTGCGCGTCTCGCCATCCAAATGATCTTTCAGGATCCCTATGCCTCGCTCAATCCGCGGGCGCGGGTCGAGGCTATCGTCGGCGAGGCGCCCGTCGTGCACGGCATCACGACGCGCTCGGCCATGCCGGCGTACGTCGATGACATGATGCGCCGGGTCGGGCTCGATCCCGATCTCAAGAGGCGCTATCCGCACCAGTTCTCGGGCGGGCAGAGGAGCCGCATCGGCATTGCACGCGCACTCGCCGTCAATCCCGAGTTCCTCGTCTGCGACGAGGCCATCGCGGCGCTCGACGTGTCCATTCAGGCGCAGATCATCAACCTGTTCATGGATCTGAGGACCGAGTTCGACCTCACCTACCTCTTCATCAGCCACGACCTCGGCGTCGTCCAGCACATCACGGACCGGGTCGTGATCATGTACCTCGGCCGGGTGGTCGAGACGGCCTCGACGGAAGAGCTGTTCGACGGGCCCAATCATCCCTATGCCCAGGCGCTCCTCGCCGAGGTGCCGCGCATCTCGACTGAAAAGCGCTCGTTCCATCCGATCAAGGGCGAGATCCCCTCGCCGCTCAACCCGCCGAGCGGCTGCCATTTCCACCCGCGCTGCCCCCGCGCCTTCGGCCGCTGTCGCAATGAAGTGCCAGTGCTCAAGGAAATTGCACCGGGGCGATATTCCGCATGTCATCTTAACGATGGCTAAGGTGCTATGGTGCCCAGGCGGCTGCGGGGCGGGGGCTTCGCGGTGCAGGCCGGCGTGTGTCCGGCCGCTCGACGCGTTCATGTTCCTGTTCGTCGGGGGGTGGGATGGTAGAAAAGACACCGATCGAGATCCTCAACAGCGGCGCGATGCCCCGTCTTGTTGGGTGGTACGAGCCGCGCCTCCTCATGCGCGTCGGTATGCGCACGATCATCTCGTCGGTATTCGGCCAGTATGCCGACCAGCGTCTGATCCAGGCCGCGACGGACGTTGCTCCGGTCGAGACGATCATCAACCGCTACAACTATTCCGACACGCGTAGCGAGGATCCGGACCGCCGCGTCACGCTCGGCGAGAACGGCGCCTTCTGGATCGACTACATCGCGGACATCGGCGACGGCTTTGACGAGACCTATACGACCGCCTATCTGCTCGCGCAGCCTCAGCTCAACATCAAGGGCGCCGAGGAGCCTCTGACGGCTGGCTCCATCCTCATCATGGGTGGCGACCAGTGCTACCCGCAGGCGACGCGCGAGGAATACAAGCTCCGCCTGCAGACGCCTTACGATTGGGCGTATCATGTGCCCACGGCCGAGCGAAAGCTCTTCGCCATTCCAGGCAATCACGACTGGTACGACGGCCTCTCCGCGTTCGACAGCCTCTTCTGCTCGGCGCGCGATCGCATGTCCCAGCAGAACGGCAACAAGATCGGCGGCTGGCAGTGCAAGCAGCACCGCAGCTACTGGGCGATCGAGCTGCCGTATCGCTGGTGGATCTGGGGCTGCGACATTCAGTTCTCGCAGTATCTCGACATCTCGCAGGTCAATTACTTCGAGGCCATCGCGGGCCTGATGGGCCCCGGCGACAATCTCATCATCTGCCTCGCCGAGCCGACCTGGATGATCGCCGATGATCAGGGGTTCGACGAGGACAGCAATTTCTTCAAGATCACATCGATCGCACGGCGGCGCGGCATCAACATCTGCGCGGTCATCGCCGGCGACTGGCACCACTACAACCGCTACTACGCGCCGGGCATCGACGTGCACCTCTTTACAGCGGGCGGCGGCGGATCGTTCCTGCATCCGACTCATACGCTGAAGGACGAGATTTCCATCACCTGGCCCGCAGTGAATGCGCCGGCCCCGGATGGGCTCGAGACCAAGTTCCAGCCCGAAGCCGGCGTGACGGCCGAACGTCATGACCTTCGTCTCAAGAACAACACGCCCAAGCCGGCAGCGCCCCAGGCGGGAGAAGCCGCGCCTGCGAAGCCTGCGCGCCGCGAAGCACGTCGCCGCCGGGCGCAGCAGCGCACCGCCAAGGTCTATCCAAGCAAGACCACGAGCTTCCTGCTGAGTCTCAGGGGGCTGTTCTTTCCTTTCACCAACTACTTCTTCGGCGTCGGGATCGGCTTCATCTACTGGATGATCACCTGGCAATTCTATTCGGTAGCCGGCCAGCACAACATCTCGAACGGTCAGATCGACGTGGTGAAGCCCGAGACATACTGGGGGCTCATCGCCTACATGCCGCTCTACCTGATACAGGCGTTGCTGGTCTCGATCTCGCTCGTCGCAATGATGGGCGGTCTCTGGATCCTGCTATGCTCCTACGTGGATTCCGTCGAACGGCCGCGCTGGAAGCACTTTCTCGTCAAGTTCCTGGTCGGGACGGCGCACTTCCTGGTGCATGTCTTTGCGATGTTCTCGATCGGTCTCGCGCTCGTGCTGTTCCACAACGAGATTACGCCGACCATCAAGACGCAGATCGACAAGGTTTGGCAGGATCGCGCGCAGCAGCCGGACATCGTGCGTGACGTCATCACGGAGACGCTGGAGCCGATCACGCGTCAGGCCATCGAGCAGCGCCAGATCATCGAGCGCGAGGACCTCGCGCGTCGTTCCGGCCGCCCGATCCGAGTTCCGCGCGACCAGGAACTGCCGCCGTTGCGTCCGATCACGGAAGCATTGGAGCCGGTGGAGGACGGCGGCGGGCTGCCCTACAAGGAGATCCGCCAGATCGTGGGCTTCGTGCTGTACCCGCTCGAAATGATCTTCATCGGCGGATTCATCGGGGCAACGCTCTGGGGCATCTATTGGGTGCTCGCGGGCTGTCTCATGCGCATGCACACCGAGGACGCCTTCGCGGCGCTGCGCATAGGTGACTATCGCAACTTCCTGCGCATGAAGTTCGAGCCAGACAAAGTGACGATCTATCCGATAGCGCTCGATCGCACGCCGCCGCGAAGCTTTTGGATGGCGCCGCCAAAGGACAAGACACCACCGCCGAACAATCCTCAGCTCGTGGCGACGCGCGCGATCCCCATCAAGCTCATCGAGGAGCCGATCGTGATCTACTCGATCTCCGAGAGTCGGTCATAGACACGATCCGAAGGACGGCTTATCGACGTGATCGTTCCCTCTGGGGAGAAAACGAGGAGCCTCCAATGACGACGTGGCTCGAGCCGCACGGCGGCACGACCGAGGGCATGGGCGAACGGTTCAGGCGGCGCCTCGCGGCCGGCGGGATCGTGCGGGCGCCGGGTGCACACGATGCCATGGCGGGGCTCATCGCACGTGAAGCGGGCTTCGATGTGCTGTACGTGTCGGGCGCGGCAGTCACGGCCAGCCGCGGGCTTCCCGATCTTGGTATTCTCACCATGGAGGAGCTGTCCGGCACCGTCCGTTCGATCGCGCGCGCGACGGGGCTGCCGCTGATCGTCGACGGCGATACGGGCTATGGCGAGGCGCTCAATGCCATGCGCCTCGTGCGCGAGCTCGAGGACGCGGGTGCGGCAGCCGTCCACATCGAAGACCAGATCCTGCCGAAGAAATGCGGCCACCTCAATGACAAGACACTTGCCACGACCGAGCAGATGGCCGCCAAGGTCGCGGCCGCGCGCAAGGCGCGGCGCCATCTCAGGATCATCGCACGCACGGATGCGGCGGCCTCCGAAGGTCTGCAAGGAGCCATCGCCCGCGCGCGTGCCTATGCGGCAGCTGGTGCCGACGTCGTATTCCCCGATGCCCTGACGAGCCTCGAGCAGATCCAGGCGTTCGCGTCGGCTGTTCCTGTGCCGACCATGATCAACATGACCGAGTTCGGCCGCACGCCACTGATCGATGCGGCGAAGTTGGAGGCCGCCGGCGTGAGCATTGTCATCTGGCCGGTCTCCTCGCTGCGCATTGCCGCGCATGCCATGGAGGCATTCTTCGCGGCGCTCGCACGTGATGGCACCAATGCCGGGCAACTCGATCACATGCAGACGCGGAAGCGGCTTTACGAGCTGATCGGCTACCACGATTACGAAGCGCTCGACGCGTCGATCGTGAAGAGCGTCGCGCCCGAGCAGCCGGGTTAACGACTTCGCGCTTTGCGAATGTGGATATAGAGCGCGCCGCTGCCGCCATGGCGGACGTGCGCTGGCGCAATGCCGGCGACGCACTCGCGAAGATCTGCAGCTTCGAGCCACATCGGCACGCTTCGGCGAAGGATGCCGCGCGCGCTGCGGTCCATCGCGGCCTGCTGGTCCTCCGAGCCGCGCTCGCCGCCCTTTCCTGTGATCACGAGCACAGTGCGCAGTCCGTCTGCGCGAGCGCGTAGCAGGAATGTGCGCAGTCGGCGCTCGGCATCGGCTTGGCGCAGGCCGTGCAAGTCGAGGCGAGCGTCGATCTCGACATGGCCACGCGCAATGCGGCGGTGTTTGCGCCGCTCGATGGGCACCAGCGGCGGCGGCGCCTTTGGGAGCGCAGCGCGCGTCGGAGGCGAGGGCGGCGTGATCTTTGATGCGTGCTGTGGCGCGCCGGCTTTGGGCGCTGGTGCTCGGGGCAGTGCAGATTGGGACTTCGGCTTTGCCTCGCTCGGCGCGCCGACTTCGGGCACGCGGGCTTTGGCTCTCTTCAGCGGCGTCACCGATCTCGCCGTGTGGTGCCAGAGCGCCAGATCATCAGGGAGTGTTTCGTTCTTTGCCGGCCGTGATTTACCCGGGCCGGCGCTATCCGCCCGGCCGTCGCGAGGCCGTTTGGTCATTGCTTCGCCTGGCGTGAGCCGCCCTTCGTGGCAGCTTCGATCGTGTCGAGAGAGCGCGGCAACAGCACGAAGAAGCGGCCGGGATGCTTGGTGATCCCAGCGAGCTTGCCAGCCTTGTCGCCCGAACCGAAGTAGATGTCACCGCGCTCCGGCCCACGAATGGCCGAGCCAACGTCGTGGGCGATCATCAGGCGATGAAATCCATCCTTCTTGGTGCTCGAGGCGTGCGTGAGAGCGGGCGAGGAGACATAGACCGGCGTGCCGATCGCATGCGTTCCCGCATCGACAGCAAGGCTGCGGCCTGCGACGAGAGGGATCGAGAGCACGCCGAGCGGCCCCTGCGCTTCCTCACCTTTTAGTTCGCGGAAGAAAACGAACGAAGCATTCTGATGCATAACGTGGCGGCCGCGTTCGGAATCGGCGCGCAGCCAGCGTCCGAGTGCCCCCATGGTGATCTTGTCGGCGGCCAGCATTCCCGTGTCGATCAGGTAGCGCCCGATGGATGTGTAGGGGTGCCCGTTCTTGCCGTCGTAGTGGACGCGAATGGTCGAGCCGTCCGTGAGGCGGATACGGCCCGAGCCCTGGATGTGCATGAAGAAGGTATCGACGGGATCAGCGAGGTAGAGAAGCTCGAGGTTTTGATCCTTGAGCGCGCCCGCCTCGATCTCGGCGCGTGTCGAATAGGGCTCCGTGCCGGTCGCGGTCTTGCGTGCGTGTGTGAGCTGATTGGCTTTGGCGCCGCGCTCGGCCTCGTGCACGAGATTCACGAGATCGGGCGGGCGGCGGTAGATCGGCGTCGAGAATTTCTCGTCCTTGGTGCGCGAGCCTTCGAGCACCGGCTCGTAGTAGCCTGTCAGCAGCCCCTCCTTCGCGGCGTGAACAACGCGATGAGGAACGAACGCGCTCTCGAAGAAGGTGCGGGCGGCTGCACGCGTCACCGGCTCCGGCACCGCTGCCGCAGCGTCGCAGGCTGCCAGCAATGCGGCAGGTATATCGATCGCACCGGCGCGGTTGCCGGCCCGCGCGGCGGCCTTGAGACGCGGGCAGGAGGCCCGGAAAGCCTTGAAGGCGGCAAGATGGTCGTCGGTATCCCAGCCAGGTAGGTCGGCGAAGGCCACCGGCTCGAAGCTCGCGGTTGGGGGTGTGGTCGTGCTGACTGGCGCTCCGCGCGGCACTTCGGCGCTCCCGTTCGACACATACGGACCCGCTGTGAGAGAGGTGACGAGTAGCACGCATAGCGTCAGGACGACGCGGCGGCTAGTTCCGACGGTGCGCAACAACGCCGTGCATTTGTCCGGCCGATGCACGAGCCCCCCTCGATACGCACCTCTACTCCCTCGATCGGCGCCCACCACCCCCGCGGCCAACGCCGATGCAACTCGGAAGCCCTACGCTCAGCTCGGCGCTTGCGTGGCAATCAGGCGCCAGTTCGGATCGCGCGAGGCGACCTCGCGCGCGAAAGTCCAGATATCCACGACTTCCTTGATCTTCTTGGTGTCGCCGGAAATGACGGCGCCGGCTCGATCGCGGGTCGCGGAGATGAGTTCGCTGACGAATTTCACGGTCACGTGGGCCGTGCCGTTCTTCAGCTCGGCTTCCAGCAGATCGGCCTTGTTTATGCCAACGAAGCTCTGGTCGATGATCTCGCCGCGCGCCTCGCGGTCGCTGATTGCGCCGGCAAAGCCGTCGAAGACCTCTTTGCTCAGCAGCGTGCGCAGCGCCTTCCGATTGCCCTCGGCAAAGGCCGTGACGATCATTTCGTAGGCCTGACGGGCGCCCTTGAGGAAACCATCGGGATCGAAGCTGCGGTCAGCGCGGACGATCGATAGGAGGCCCTCCTCCAGATTACCGTCGCCGCCGGCAAAGGCACGCACGCGCTCTTCGGCTGCCGCACTGGCCGCCGCTGTCGCCTCCCCCGCCTGATCGGGCCGATCCCGACGCGGGAGAGCCACGACCTTGTCGTTCGCTGCCCCGTTCTTGCCTGCCGCTTGGGCCCGCTCCAGCGCCCGCTGGCGATTGCGATCGATCCGTGCCTCGTCGTCACCCGTCCGCCGGCCGAGTACGCTCCTCAGCTTCAGGATGATCACCACCGCCAAGACCAGGAACATGATAGTGAAAATGTCGATCTTGCCGTCCATACCGTCAGCCGCTTTCCAAAGATAAGGCCTCTCGCCAGCGCCGGCCGCAATCCCATGATGTAGGAGTAACCAAGCCTAAGGTCCAGGCCTCTACCTGCATTCTTTGCAGGGCGCTCAAGGACCATATAAGGGATCGCCGCCGCTGGTATTCTCTTTGAACTTACGGCATTCATGGGGTGAAGCCAACCGGAATGCGACGCCTGATCGTGGCCCCATTCTGGCCATATGCAGCCCAGACTCCTGCTAGGATTCGCCCATGCGCTTGGCACTGTTCGCGCTGCTGACGGCACTTCCGCTCATCGAGATCGCTCTGCTCGTCATGTTCGGCCAGTGGGCGGGCGTGTGGCTGACGCTCGCCGTCGTCGTTGGCACCGCCTTCCTCGGCGTCGGCGTGCTGCAACGGCAGGGGTTCACCATGATGCTGCGCACGCAGGAGGCGATCATGCGCGGCGAGCCGCCCGTGGGCGCCATGATGGACGGCGCGATGACGGTTATGGCCGGCGTTTTCCTCATCATGCCGGGCCTCATCACCGATACGCTCGGTCTCCTGCTGCTCATACCACCTGTGCGCCATTTCGTTGCGGGACGGCTTGCTGCCGGCATGCTCGGTTTCGGCGACGTCCACGTTGAGGTCTACGAGAACGAGCGCCCGCGCAAGCGCCGGCCCGGCAACGGCAGTCCCGGCGTCGAGAACGGCGGGCCCGTGATCGAAGGCGATTTCGAGCGCCTCGACGAGCGCAAGGTCGATCCGCGCAAAGGCCGCTCGGACGACAAGAGATAGACAGTAAGAGCTAAGAACTTCCCACCCAATGCCCGCGCGACAGTGGGCGTCCTCATGACCTGGAGAAAAGCCGCCATGCCGACCGCGGGGCCACTTGCCTATGTCCTGCCGATCCTTCTGCTCGTAGCCTCGAACATCTTCATGACGCTCGCCTGGTATGGGCACCTGAACTACAAGTCGAAACCGCTGATGCTGGTGATCGTCGTCGCCTGGGGCATTGCCTTCGTCGAGTATTGCCTCGCCGTGCCGGCGAACCGCTACGGCCACGCGGTCTACTCGGCAGCCGAGCTCAAGACCATTCAGGAAGTGATCACATTGATCGTCTTCGCGGGCTTCTCCGTCCTTGTGCTCAAGGAGGGGCTCGGCTGGAACCATCTTATCGGCTTTACGCTTATCGCGGCCGGTGCTGCGTTCGTGTTCTTCGGCAAGGCGGCTTGAGTATGGATCCGGGCGCCTTCGCACTGCTGTGCCTCGGAGCGCTCGGCGGTGCGATCGTGCAGGCGGCAACGGGCTTTGGCTTCGCGATCGTCGCGGCGCCGCTGTTTCTCGTCGCCATGAACTCCCACGCGGCGCTGCAGGTGCTCGTCGTCGTCCATCTCGTGCAAACCGTAATGATGCTGAGAGGCGTGTGGACGCTCGTGCCGATGCGGATGCTGAAGGTCCTCGTCGCGGGAGCGCTGGTCGGCAGTCCGCTCGGGCTTCTCGTCTTCATGCGCCTCGACGTCAACGCACTGAAGCTCGCCGTCGGCGTGCTGATCCTTCTGTTCACGACGCTTCTGATCGCACGCGAGGCGGGATGGTTCGCGCGCCGGGCCTCGCCCCAGGCGTCTGGCGGTGCTGGTGCCGATGCGGCGCCATCACCTCTCGCCTATGTGACGGGTGCGATTTCGGGTGCCATGACAGCGCTGCTCGTCATGCCCGGCCCGCCGCTCATGCTGTACCTCTCGCACGCGCCGCTGCCACATGCGAATGCGCGCGCGCTGGCCGTCTCGTTTTTCGGACTTTGCTATTTGTTCGTGACGGCGCTCAATACGTTCTGGGCAGGGATGGGGGAGGGCGTGTGGTGGCTCGCGCTCGCCCTCGCGCCGGTTGTCTTCGTCGGCACGCTCGTGGGGCTCAGGCTCTCGCGCTACATCACGCAGGGTGCGTTTCGCGCCGCCGTGCTCGTGCTTCTCGTTCTTTCGGGCCTCGGCGCAATCCTCTCGGCGCGCTGAGGCGGAACGGCAGTGCGACCTCCAGCGTTCGGTAGAAAGGAAGCCGTCCTACGAACCCATCAGATGGAGGATTGAGGCGCACCGGCGTGCTGGCGGTTGCCGCCGCGATGCGCGCGAGACACGTCGCAAAGGATAACGGCGTTCGGTGCCCTGCAGTATCGGGCGACCTCCATGCCTTGACCGAGGATGGATCAGTTTGGAATGGGTTGTTAATCACCTTATGGCACGATTAACCACGACACATATTCGACGTAAACGCACCCTACCTCATATCTCAGGCCGATGGGTTCGATAGCGTCGTCTTTCGGTGCGTTTGTTTCAGTTGCGAGGCAGCGTCAATGGCCAGGTTATTTGCGTTGAAGTCAGTGCAAGGGTCGATCTGCGCCGCGTTTGGCTTTGCGGTTGTCTCGAGCATTTCCCTCGCGCCTGCAGCGCAAGCCTCGGAGCCCTGGCCGGCCGAGATCCAGGCCAACTACCGCATCCAGTTCGGCGGAATCGAGGTCGGTCAGTTCACATTCAATTCGAGCGTGCACGAACGCACCTATGCCGTCTCGGCCAATGCCGACATCTCCGCCCTGCTCGGCCTCGTGCGCTGGAATGGCGTGACGCGCGTCTCGGGTGCGCTGGCCGGTGATACACCGCGCCCGGCAGGTTTCTCCTTCGATTTCCGCGGATCCAAGACGGGCTCCGTGCGCATGGCGTTCGGCAATGGCGCGGTGAAGAGCGTCGATTTCAATCCCGCGATGCCTGACCCGCCGGGGATCGTGCCCGTCACGTCGGCGCACATGCGCGGCGTGCTCGATCCAATGAGTGCCATCCTCTCGCTGAGCCGTCCAAAGGACGGCAATCCGTGCAATCAGCGCGTTTCCGTGTTCGACGGCAAGGCACGCTTCGATTTGACGTTGTCGCCCAAGGGCGAGACGCCTCTCGCCGAAGCCAAAGCCGGGGCGACGCCCGAGATGCTTAGCATCTGCCGCATCCGCGTTCTGCCGATCGCTGGCCATGTGGATGACGAGAAGGCCCAGGAGCTCAAACGGAACCTCGGCATCGAAGTGGCGTTCCGCGCCGTTCCGGGCGCTGGCCTGTTCGTGCCGCACCGCATCACGATACCGACGTTCGCCGGTTCGGCCGAACTCGTGGCGCAGAGCTTCACCATCCGCACGCATCGCGAGCAGATTGCCCTCGTCAACTGACATACCGTACGTTTGCTGAGCGGTGCCGCCTGTCCGTCCACGGGCGGAAAAATCCGTTCCCGGGCCACCATAGAGCGGGAATATTTCGGCTGTTCGCCGAAATCCTCGCTTGATTGCCGTACACCGCTCTGCGATGCCTGCCCGTGGTACGGGAAAGTTCCCAGGAGTGGATATGCCGTTTGAGACCCGCATCCGTAACGTGACGGCCGTCCTCGGCCCGACCAACACGGGCAAGACCCATCTCGCCATCGAGCGCATGCTCGGTCACGAGAGTGGGATGATCGGACTGCCGCTGCGGCTGCTTGCGCGCGAAGTTTACGACCGGATCGTCGGCCGCGTAGGGCCCGGCCAAGTCGCGCTCATCACCGGTGAGGAAAAGATCAAGCCGGAGCGTCCGCGCTACTGGGTCTCGACCGTTGAGGCCATGCCGCGCGACGTCGATGTCGACTTCCTCGCGATCGACGAAATCCAGCTCGCCTCCGATCCCGAGCGCGGTCACGTCTTCACGGACCGTCTGCTCCATGCTCGCGGCCGTTCCGAGACGTTGCTGCTCGGTGCCGGCACCATGCGCGATGCGATCAGCGATCTCATTCCCGGCGCGAACTTCATTTCGCGTCCGCGCCTGTCCAAGCTCACCTATGCCGGTCAGAAAAAGCTCACGCGCTTGCCGAAGCGCACGGCGATCGTCGCCTTCTCGGCGGCCGAGGTCTATACGATCGCCGAGCTGATCCGGCGCCAGATCGGCGGTGCGGCTGTCGTGCTTGGGGCACTCTCGCCGCGCACGCGCAATGCGCAGGTGGCGCTCTATCAGTCGGGCGATGTCGATTATCTCGTCGCCACCGACGCGATCGGCATGGGCCTCAATCTCGACGTCGATCACGTCGCGTTTTCAGCGACGCGCAAGTTCGATGGCCAGAACCATCGCGACCTCACGCCCGGCGAACTCTCGCAGATCGCGGGTCGCGCTGGCCGCTACATGAACGACGGCACGTTCGGCGTGACCGGCGATGCCGAGCCCTTCTCGTCGGATGTCATCGACCGGCTAGAGACGCATTCGTTCGACAGCGTGAAGGTTCTCCAGTGGCGCAATCGCGATCTCGATCTCGCGACGATCGAGCGCCTGCGCGACAGCCTGCGCGAGATGCCGCGCGAGGTGCGTCTGCAGCGCGCCCGCTCGGCGGACGATGTGCTCGCTCTCGAGACCGTCAGCGCAGACGCCGAAGTGCGCGCCAAGGCTCAGGGCCCGGCGGCCGTCGGGCGGCTCTGGGAAGTGTGCCAGGTTCCCGACTACCGCAAGATCTCCTCACACAGCCACGCCGAGCTCGTCGCGACGCTGTACAAATTCCTGATGTCGCCGGAGGAGCGTATTCCGACCGACTGGTTCGCCAATCAGGTTGCGCTCAACGACCGCACGGACGGCGATATCGATACGCTCGCAACGCGCATCGCGCACATCCGCACGTGGACGTTCGTCGCCAATCGTGCCGACTGGCTCGAGGACCCCGCGCACTGGCAGGATCGCACGCGCGCCATCGAGGACACGCTTTCCGACGCACTGCACGAGCAGCTTGCGCAGCGCTTCATCGACAAGCGTACGAGCGCGCTCATGAAGGGCCTGCGCGACAAGGACGAGATGAGCGCCGATATTGCGACCGACGGCGCGATCATGGTCGAGAACCACTACGTCGGCCGGCTCAAGGGCTTCCGCTTTTCTCCCGACTCCAATGCCGACGCGCAGGGCATTCACGGCAAGGCCGCACGCAACGCCGCTGCTCATGTCCTTGTCGGCGAGTTTGCCATGCGCGCGCGCCGCGTCGCCTCGGCACGGACGGACGCCTTCAAGCTCACGCGCAATGGGCGTGTACTGTGGCGCGACGAGGAGATAGCGCGGCTCGAGCCCGGCGAGGATCCGTTGAAGCCGCAGGTGGTACTTCTTGCGGACGACAATCTCACCGGCCCGGACAAGGAGCGCGTACAGTCGCGCCTCGATGCCTGGATGGGCGAGATCATCGCCGAGCGCCTGAAGCCGCTGATCGAGCTTTCTTCGGCTGAAGACCTCTCCGGTATGGCGCGCGGCATTGCCTTCCGGCTCAAGGAAGGACTAGGCATTCTCGAGCGCCAGGCCGTGGCCGAGGACGTGCGTGCGCTCGATCAGGCTGGGCGTAGCCAGCTTCGGAAGTACGGCGTGCGCTTCGGCGCCTTCAACATCTTTCTGCCGCTGCTGCTCAAGCCTGCCGCGGGCGATCTCCGCCTCGTGCTTTGGGCACTGAAGCATGCAGGCGAGCATGGTCTCGCGCTCGATACGCTGCCCGAGCCGCCCAAGGCCGGGCGCACGTCGGTTGCGGCCGATCCGGCGCTGTCGGGCGCCTTCTATCGCGCGACGGGATATCATCTCTGCGGCCAGCGGGCCGTGCGCACGGATATCCTCGAGCGTCTTGCCGATCAGATCCGCCCCCTCATTGCCTGGAAGCCAGGGTCCGGCGGCGGTGCGCGGCCGAAGGGAGCGACCGGCGACGGCGGCTTCGTCATCGTGCCGGAGATGCTGTCCATTCTTGGCTGCTCGGCGGAGGAGCTTGGCGGTGTGCTGCGCGCGCTCGGCTTCCATGTCGATCGCCGACCGATACCGAAAACGATGATCGATCCGGCAGCCATTACGCCGGTTGCGCAGGCTGAAACCGCAAGCGCGGAGGCCGCGGGCACTGCTGCGGAGGAAGTCGCGGCTGAGGCAGTCGCGACTGTGGCTGTCTCTGCCGAGGCGCCTGCGGCCGAGCCGGCCGAAACGCCTGTCGAGGTCGTGGAAGCCGTCAGCGTAGATACGCAGCCTGTTGCCGAGGCGATCTCGGCAGTGGCTGGCCCCGAGGCGGCAGAAAGCGCCGCCGGCATCGGGGCGACGGCTGACACAGCTCCAGCCGCTACCGAGCCAGCCGCGGCCACCGAAGCCGTTGCTGGCACGGCGCCCGCATCGACCGAGGAAGTCCTCATCGAGATCTGGCGTCCGCGCCGGCGCCATCGCGGCGGCGATCATCGTGCCGTCGACGGCCGCCCGGAACGCCAGGGAGAGCGTCAGGGACAGGGTCGAGGCGAACGGCATCGCCGCCAGGGTCGGGACAATCGGCGCGATGGCGGCCGCCAGCCCGGGCAGCCTCATGTGCCCGCACCGGTAGTCGAGGCCGGCGGTGAGGCTGCTGCTGCCGGTGCCGTTCAAACCCAGGAACGCCGCGATGAGGGACGGGATCGCGATCAGCGTGGTGGTCAGAACCGCCCGCGCGACGGGGAGCGGCGCGAGAGCCGCCCCGAGCAGCGTGGCCCTCGCGAGGATCGCGAGCGCCGCCACGGCGGCGGCAAGGGTCAGGACCGTAAGGGCCAGGGCGGCAAAGGCCCTGGAGAGGGTCGACGCGACGACCGGCGGCCGCAGCGCGAGGACCGCAATCAGGGCTTCACGCGCTCGGCAGCGCCGCCAAAGCGCACGACGGTCGATCCGGATTCGCCTTTTGCGGCCCTGAGCGCACTGAAGCTGCAGCTTGAGAAGCGTGGTAACGAGACAGGCTCCTCATGATCGAGGAAGGCGACGGGCCGAAAGGTGGTCCGTCAGACGTTGGGCAACTACGCCTCGACAAGTGGCTCTGGTTCGCGCGCGTCGTGAAGTCCCGCACAATGGCCGCAGGTCTCGTCGAGGACGGCAAAGTCCGTCTCAATCGCGAACGCACGACCAAGCCTAGCCAAAGTGTGCGTGTCGGCGATGTGCTCACCATCGCGGTCGGCCCCCGGATCAGGGTGCTCGAGGTGGCGGCAATCGGCACCCGGCGCGGCCCGGCCAGCGAGGCGCAGGCCCTCTATGTCGATCGTTCACCGCCGATGACTGTGGCGCCCGCTGCCCCGCCTGCAAGCGGTGAGCGCCCGAGCGGCACCGGCCGCCCGACGAAGCGCGACCGCCGTCAGATCGACCGGCTTACCGATCCGGATTGAACCCTATTGACCGCGATCAAGGCGCGGCGTGAGCTGCCGGGTCATGCGTGCTCGAGAATTTCCGAAGCTGCCGGCAGCATGACGCCATGCCTGCTGATGTGACCCCCGCGATTTAGTCCAGAAGGCGCTAGAATCCGGCTCATGGAGAGGAGCCGGAAGATGAAGCGGAAGCGGTTTTCGGAAGAGCA
>LNFM01000887.1_pt1 | contig 70426 bp, 60 predicted proteins | sample 596031 | NCBI WGS metagenome assembly LNFM01 (sample SAMN04254537, study PRJNA301005) | activated carbon metagenome | isolation source: dual media filters at the Ann Arbor, Michigan drinking water treatment plant | place: USA: Ann Arbor
GGCCTCGTCGCCGTCTGGACCATGAACGGCTTCACCGTCCTCAACGCCGGCGTCACCGGATCCGTCGATCTAACCTGGGTGATCGTGGGATAAGTCCAGGGGTCGCTCTTGAGGTGGTTGTTGGGCTTGGACGTTCATGCGAGCGTACATCTCAAGACGCGCGCCGCGTCTGATTCGTACGCTGCAAAAACAATGCCTAGACAATATCTCTTCATCTGCGGCTGCCCCAGATCAGGCACGACTGCTTTGCAATGGGCCCTTAATCAAAGTCCTGAAATTTGCATGGGCGGCGAGCGTTACGCGCACCGCTTTTGGAGTGACGAGTCGCTCAATCCAAGTGATTTCGAGCAAGAGCGATTCTTCTCTCAACAAGACGGCGACACCTTCTACGACATTCGCGACGCTGCTTGGCACCCACAGAAGCGCGCAGCTTGGAGCCAGGTGCGCTTCATCGGCGACAAGCTGCCTCTGGCCTACATGCGGCTGCCAATGCTGGCGCGGGAATTTCCAGGCGCCAAAGTTATCGTGATGATCCGCAACATATTCGATGTGGCCTCCAGCTACCATAAGCGCGATCAAGCCGAGGACGGAGATTGGCAAAGCGGCGGCATTGAGCAGGCAATTTTTGATTGGAACCAGCTGTTCGCAAAGCTACAACAAGCGCCCGTGTCATTGGCGCTCCTGCCGGTCGCTTACGAACGTTTGTTCATGCAAGGCGGCGACGTTGATCGCTTAATCTCGTTCATTGGATTGAAGAACCCCGCCCCCCTCCGCGACGCGTTAGCAGTCGCGCAACTTGATGGGAGGTCGCTGGAGAATGACCGCAGCCGCGGCCTGAGCGCGCTGGATGCGGCGCTGATCTGCGCAAACGCCGACTTCGATGGATACCGCCGAACGCTGATGAGCGACCCAGCCGCCCGCCTCAAATTGGCATAGGCCCCGGCCTACAGGCCAACACGAAAGACGAAATGCGGATAGATCTGCTCGCAGTGCAAACCGCGCGATCTTGTCAGGTCTTCAACCGCTTGCGTTGCGCCAATACAAGTAGAAACCGTCGCGTCGTCGTAAACAAAATAGCCACCGCGCGTCATCATCGCCCACGCCACGCTCTGCGCGTAAGCGGTCGGTTCGTAAATATCCATGTCGAAATGGGCGAGGCCGAAACGGGTGCCAACCGGCACTTGGCGCGGGAACGTATCTTGGACGAGACCTTTCACCAGTTGCAAGTTATCGAGCTTCGACTGCTGACGCGCCTGCACGAGCCCCGGAAAATCTGAGTCGGAAAAATCGCCCTTGAGGTGGAAGTCGGCTGACGAATCCACTGGGGGCATACCTTCGAATGTATCGAACGCATACATGTTTGCTTGCGGGTAAAGCCGCTTCAGCAGATGCGCCATAAACAGCGAACTGCCACCTCGATAAGCGCCGAACTCTGCGACGTTGTGGTCCTGAAGCGCGTCGAAATAAAACGCTATAAGCAGGAAGAGATTCATCAGCCGGCTTTCAATCACCACCGAACGCCGACGCGATACCTCCAGCGCTTCGAGATAAAGCGGATGCTCGCGCAATTCGCGCGCAAGCTGGCCAAACTCGAGCCCCACCCCTCGCGTGTATCCGTTGGCCGGCTCACGCCCCCTGATCACGCCGCTCTGCACGCGACCATTTCCAGCCTTGATAGAAAGTGGCGGATAGCCAGCTTCGATGAGGCGGCGGCCCAAGGCGTCGGTGTTCGTATCCATATCAAATATCTCGCTCGTCGCCAAAAAGCGGCGCTGGAAGTTCAGCACGCTTGAGAGCCTCGTGGTCATTGCGATACTGATTTATGTAGCCGCGCATTTCCGCCGAAGGCTGTTCTTTTGGCGGCATGCGTCCACCCGCCTGAACTTCCGCCGCTGTACGCTTGCGGATGACAAGTTCGAGCGCGCACTCCGCCACCGGCGTCAACGTCTGATCGAAGCGCGGCAAGTCGTGGCGATAGCCGTCGTCAATCACTTCAAGCTTGCGGACGTCCGCTGCTGGGCCCAGAGCGCGCACCAAGTCCAGGACATTGTGCGAGGCGGGGCACCAAGACCGCGCTTTGGCCATTGTGAATGAAGTTTTGTGATCGCGATTGTGCGTGGAGGGCCAAACGCCCTGCTCGTACAGATCCTCGTCCGGAACCGTGATGACTAAATGCCCACCCGGTTTCAACACGCGAAACCAGTTCTTCAGCCCCTCCTCGGGGTCCCGTAGGTGCTCGAGGCAGTGCGAAGAGAAGACGAAATCAAAGCTCTCATCGGCCGCCCCGCCCATGATCTGCGCGTCGCCGTCTTCAATGTCCCAAGTCCGCAAAGATGCGATGCGCGGAAAGAGTTCACGATAGAGCGCGAGCGGATCGGGCTTGCCGCCAATATCGACGCCGTCGCCGACGAAATAGCGCAACGCGTAACGGTTATCCTTAAGACGCCGCGGAATCGACTTCGAACATTCCTTCATCGATCGTACTTTCAGTGGGTGCGCGCTGGCCGGCGGGGCTTATCGGCGATGAAGAGGAACTGCTCGCCGCCGAGATAAGCGAAGTCACGCGACCAGTAATGCACTACTCGGCAATTCTCAAACCCCGCAGACTTCAAATCGTCGAGAACGTCCCACGCGAAGTATCGAAAGCACAGCGATCCCTTCTCAGGGTCGGCGACGCTCCCATGATACTCGGGCGCCAAAATGTGTTCGATCTCCCCGTCCTTTCGCAAAACAGCGCGTACGACTTTACGTTCACGGTCGCGCGAAAATGGCGCAGCAAACAACAGCCGCCCTCCCGGCTTGAGACAGCGATGTATCCCACGCATCGCGGCAACGTCGTCCGCAACATGCTCCATAACGTCGAACGAGAGCACGAAATCAAAACTGCCGTCAGCAAAGGTGAGCCGCGTAAGGTCCTCGTTACGCAGCCCGCTCATCTCTTCTCCGAGCGCGCAGTGCGTCCCAAAAAACTCACTTCCCACGAGCCGGGGATAACGCGACTTCAGCAGATCATAAAGAGCCGTTCCCTGCTCTGTTAGATACACATCCGCGTTGGCGGACGGGCGCAACAGCCCCTCGAACAAATGCACGCCCGCGCGCAGACGGTTCTGCAGCCCACACGCGCTGCAATCGAGATGCTCGCGCCAGTTTGGGAGCGGCCGGCCGTCGGCGTCGGAACTGCCCGAATAGAGGAACGATACATTAAACTGACGGCTCTCACCGCATACCGCGCAGAATCCGTCAATCGTGAAGCTTTCCGCGTCGCGACGCACGAGTGATGCTTCCAACGCTCGGCGCTCCTGAAGCCGTAAACCCAAAAAGCGCTGCAGGTCCCCATAAACAGCGTGCGAGCGCACTTCGTAAGCCTCGATGTCCAGAAAGCCTGGCGTGGCGCTTTGCATCAATGCGCCGATCCGATCGCGCCCTGCCGGAACGGAATATTCGCGCAGCATCGTATCGCGCCCCGATTGGCTCATGCGCGTCCAGGTCGCCTCGTCCGAATAAAGATCAATCACCGCCTGCGCGAACCGCGCCGGATCGTCAGCGACCAACACCTGCTCGCCATGCGCTATGTGCATGCCCTCGGACGCAATGGATGTGGCGACCGCAGGCACACCAAAGGCCAAGCTTGTGCCAAGCTTTCCCTTGATCCCGGCGCCATACCGTAAGGGCGCAACCGATAGCCGCGCGGACCGAAACAGTGGCGTAATATCCTGAACGTACCCGTGCACGCGAATTCCAGGCTGACGATCAAGAGCCAAGACATCCGCCGGAGGCGCATTGCCAACGATGTGCCACGTCACACCGGGCAAACGCGCCCTGACCAACGGAAAAATCTCACGCGCGAAGTAAAGCACTGCGTCCACATTTGGCAGGTGCGGAAAACCGCCGATAAAGATGATATCTTGGCGTTGCGTGAACGAGGCGCTTTCTTCGTCAACATCGACGAACATCAAAGGCAACAACCGCACGTCCGCGTCCGGCGCTTCGTGGCGCAGAATATTCTTCTCGACCTCACTCATCACGATAGTGATGTCGCACGCACGAATGATACCCAGCTCCCAATCCTTTGCCCGCTCCGCGGCTTCGATCTGGCCGCGATCGCCGCTCAGTTCAGCTTCCCGCAAGTCGCGCAGATAGTGCAAGTCGGACGTGTTGAGGATAATTTGCGCCTCGGGGGCATGCAGACGAATGTCGTCGATATAGAGCCCGGCGATCGGCGCACGACACAAGAACATAAAATCGTAAGCGGCACCGTGAGTCTCCAGGTGAGCCTTTACCGACCCGATATCCTCGCGATGCAGGCAACGCACACCGAGCGCCCGCACTGCGTCGGTGTAGGCGCCGAGATACTCAAGGTCGCTCGGCACGAACGTTACGTCGTAACCGAGATAGACCAATATCTCCATCAGCCTGAAAGCTGTAATCGAGCCCGCGTCACGATCGGGACGAGGCGTTGACCAGTCGATGAACAGAAGTCGCCGCCGCCAAGAGGGCAGTCCGGCCTCACCCAACGCCGTGACTTCAAGAGCGTGCGTGCTCGCGCCCGATTGTAAGCTCTGGCGGAGCTCCAACTCATTGGCGGCGCCTTCTACAAGGCGAATGCGCTGACGCACCGCGCCAAACCCGCCATTGGCAAGCACGCGCGTTGCCTTGAGCGCCAGTTGCGGAAAGCCGCCCGCAAGGTTTGAAGCAGTGCGCACCATGCGCAATGCACGCGCTGCGCTGCTCGACACATCCAGTTCGGGCCCTCCCGATGGCGGTTGCGGCGCCGGGCCAGACTCAGCATGCACGTGCTTTTGATGTGTTGGCTCAGGCGTATGCAGATTGACGCCTGCTTGGCCGTTCCAGCTGAATGCGTACGGAATTTTCTGGTAGCGCGCATGCTCGTTGCCAAACACACGACTGCGATACTCGTTCAGCAAGTGAACAAGATCGCCGATATTCGTCGTATTGAATTGGCCGCTGTGCCGCGAGTAAACCGTCGCATCTTCGAGCTTACTGCCGCTGAAGTGTGCGAACCGAAGCGGTTCGCCGTTCACCGTGTAGATACCGTTGCTCAAAACAACGCGCCGCTGGGCGACATTCCAATACGCAACATTGTAGCCGGGATGGCGCAGCACATGGAGGTTCGGCAAAATCGCCGGCAGCAAATCCGCCCATTTTTGATCGACGAACAGCCCCTCCTCCAGCTTAATCACACAATCATTGATCAGCCGCCGCCCCCACCACTCCATAGCGCTGATTGCGTCAGCGCAAACGCGGAAGGCGGCAAAGCCGAGATTGTAGATGCCGTACTGAAGCATCTTCACATCACTGGTTTCGACATTCTCCGCCGGCATGGTGACGTGCGGCGTGAGCACACCGTATGCGCCAGCTGCGAACGCCTCTTCCAACTCGGACATATGGCCTTTGACGATGATGTCCGGGTCCAAATACACGATCGCGTCCGCGACGCCGCGCTTCATCAGATGGCGAAACACAAACGGTTTAATCGCCGTGTTAAACTCAGTGATGTTGTAACGCTGTGACATCTCACGCCATTGCGGCAGGTCGATATCGTCCAGATAAATGAACGGAAACGGCTCATCGGCCGGGTTAAACGGCGCGTCCGGCGCATCGCAGAGTGCGACATAGAACTGGGCGTCCGGATGATGCTCACGCAGCGTCTGAAACAGTGTCTTGGCAAAGGCCAAGAAATTGCGCGAACAGATCGTGAAATAAGCAAAGGACGGCGTGCTCGTCGACGTCACACTGCGCTTCAGCAGTGACGATTCCAGAGGCACTGCCGGGGCTGCGGCTACGATGTCTTCCAGGGGCGGCACGACCTCGTTAACGTGACCGCCAGACACGCTTGCTTTCAATGCGCGGAGTGGCCCGGCGAGCCGCCAGCTGGACGACGCATAGACACTCCGCAGCCGGTCCGCCAGCATCCGGTACGCCGCCTCCAGAGCGGCCGAACGCTGAGCGCTTTCAGCCGCTCGGCGCGCAGAATCAGCGACTGCCCGCTCAAAGTGTTGGCGTTCCTCGCTCGCGATACGGTGTTGCCGCGACTGATCTAGCAGAGTTCGCAACTGCTCCTCCTGCGCCTGCAGCAAGCGTTGCTGCGCCTGCCGTTGCTCCTCCAACATTCGGAGTTGCTCGCGCCAATCACCGCGTTCCTGCAGCCATTGCTCTTGCGAACTCTCGAATTGAGCCGCCAGCAAACTGTGCAAGCTGAGCAGGCGCTCGTCCCGCGCCTGCTGCTCGTGCAATTCTTCAATGCTCTTCTGGAGATCGACAACGCGATCGCCAAGAGCGCGCCTGGCGCTCTCGGCCTCGGCGAGGCGCATCTCCAACTCGGCCTGGACGCGAAGACGCCCATGCAGAACGGAGAGCTCTGAGAGATCGTTTGCGCGCTCAGCCTCGCGCGCGGCAGCCATGTCATCCAGCTGCGAGCGTAGTGTTGCGACTCTCACCTCGCGCCCAGCTGCCTCCGCTCTCAGGGCGCCAATTGCCTCGTCCTGGGCGGAGCCGCGCACTTCGGCCTGAGCCAACCGTTCAGAAACACTGCCCAAGTCCGCCGCGAGCTTATTTTTCTGCTCGAAGAGACTGAGCATTTGGCGGTCGACTTCATCGAGCAGAAGTGTGTACGGAACAAGTCGATCGTATGCTTCGAAGAGACGTTGCCAGTCCTGCTGCGACGGAGACTTACCTTCGGCTTCAGCACAAAGCAGAGAGAACACCGATCGCACGTCTGGCGGGCAAGCTGCGTCTAGCTCCAGCCGCGCTGCGGGACCGCTGTGTCGACGCAAATTGAGGTCAAGAAACGTCGAGCGATATTTCCCAAGCGCATCGGCATCAACCCCGCAATCAATCACTTCGCCGATGCGCGTCAGAGCCGCTTCTGGGTCGACCAACAGATCATCGTAATTCACAAACACTCGGCGCTGTCCGTCGGTATGTCGCACTGCGGACAGCATGTGCAGCAACCAAAGGTAATATGATCGCGATCGCGGAAAGCCATCTCTCTGCTGCAGCGACAGCGCAACATCCATAGGGTTGCGGAACACAATCACGTACGTGACCCGAAGATCGAGGCGCGAGAATACATCCTTCCAGAACGGGATGGCGCGGCAGGAACGCGGATCTTTGAACGCAAAATATTGGGACCCGCCGAATTGCCTAACGATGGCGTCGATCGCACGCAACTTCAGCGCGTTGACCTGTGCGACGTCCGCTTCTGAGGCGTCACGGGCGAGCAGACTGTCCCAACGCGCGCCAGTCAGCGCAAGCAGGTCGTCATTGATCCCCGAGAGCGTAGCGTCCTCGAAGAAGCCCTTCTCATTGTCGCCAGCGACCGCGTCTTTCAGATTGCGGCCGAGATCTATGCCCAAAACCTCGAGGCCACGCGTCAGCGCGCTGGTGCCGCTGCGGTGCATGCCCAATACGAGCACCGCGCCTTGCGGACCTTGAAACGGCTGCACCATTGAACCCGAACGCTCCCCAAAACCCCCTTCGGACGATGCCGCGCGAAGGTTTAGCCCCCGTAATCAGAAATACGAATTTAACCGTATAAACCGGGGGTTCTGGGGTCAATGGAAGCGCCTGCGCTAGCCGTTGAAAGTCTCGTCACGGGCAATCGCTAGGAGGTATTCCCCATAGCTCGATTTCGCCAATCGCTCACCAAGTCGCAAGAGCTGTTGCTGATCTATGAAGCCCATGTGGAACGCAACTTCTTCGGGGCATGCGATCTTCAGGCCTTGGCGACGCTCCAAAGTTCGCACGAATTCCGCCGCTTCCAGCAGGGAATCCGGCGTTCCGGTGTCGAGCCAAGCATAGCCGCGGCCCATGCGCTCCACATTGAGCGCGCCGGCTTTCAGATACACTTTGTTTAGATCGGTGATCTCAAGCTCGCCGCGCGGCGAAGGCTTGAGGGCCCGGGCCACCTCGACGACGCTGGCGTCGTAAAAATAGAGCCCCGTGACAGCCCAGTTGGATTTGGGTTTCGCCGGCTTTTCTTCGATCGTCAGGGCTTTTGCGTCCGCATCGAAAGAAACCACGCCGAACCGCTCAGGATCAGCCACCTGATAGGCGAAAACTGTGGCGCCCTTTCGCCGTTGGGTCGCGCTGGCCAATTGCTCGACTAAGCCGTGGCCATAGAAAATGTTGTCGCCGAGAACGAGCGCCGCGCCCTCGCCGTCGAGGAACTTTTCGCCAATCAAAAAAGCTTGGGCGATTCCAGCGGGCGTCGCTTGTTCTTCATAGCTGAACTTCACGCCCCATGCGGCGCCATCGCCCAAAAGCTTCTGAAATTGCGGCAGATCGGCAGGCGTCGAAATAATCAGGATGTCGCGGATGCCGGCGAGCATGAGCGTGCTGATCGGATAATAGATCAGCGGTTTGTCATAGACCGGCGTCAGCTGCTTGGAGATCGCCAGCGTCACCGGGAAGAGCCGGCTGCCGGTGCCGCCAGCAAGGACGATGCCCTTCATTGCACTCTCCAGCCGCCAGCGGCTATTTCATCCATGCACGCCGAGAGCGCCTCGCGCCAGGGCCGCATAACGACACCGTAATCGCGCGCCAATTTCGTGCAATCGAGCCGCGAATTTGCCGGCCGCTTGGCGCGGGTCGGAAATTCCGCCGTAGTGATCTTGCGCACCGCCGCACCCGGTCCGCCGCGCGCACGCGAATGGGAGAAAATCTCTTCTGCGAAATCCGCCCAGGTCGTCTCGCCGGCGCCGGCGCAATGATAAACGCCGAAACTCTCCGGCTTCAGCGCCACGCTCAGCGCCGCATCGGCAAGATCATCCGCAAATGTCGGGCAACCGCGCTGATCGGCGACAACGCCAAGCTCATCGTGCGTTGATGCAAGCCGCAGCATGGTGCGCACGAAATTGGCGCCGCTCGCATCATATACCCAGGCCGTACGCATCACGATCGTCCGCGCATTCGCCGCAAGCGAGCGCTGCTCGCCTTCCAGTTTGGTCGCGCCGTAGACCCCATTCGGCGCAACCGCATCGGTCTCAACGTAAGCGCCGTCATTATCGCCCGCGAAAACGTAATCGGTAGAAATCTGCACGAACGCTGCGCCAACATCCGCAGACGCCCGCGCCATCGCTTCGGGCGCCTCGGCATTAATACGCCGCGCGGTTTCGGCATCGTCTTCAGCTTTATCAACCGCCGTGTACGCAGCAGTATTGATCACCACGGCGGGCCCTCGCGCCGCGATCTCACGCGCCGCAATCCCAGGCGCCATAAGATCGATCTCAGGACGACCCATCACCTCTACCGCTACACCGCGCGCCGCTGCGCGACGCACCAAAGCGCGCGCCAGCTGCCCGTTGCGGCCAATCACCAGGATCACGGCTTTTCCTTCAACAGACCCTGACGCGCGACGCCGATACCCTCGTCGCGCAACGGCCGCCACCAATCCTCGTTATCGAGATACCAGCGCACCGTGCGTTCCATGCCGGTGTCGAAGGTCTCCTGCGCGCGCCAACCAAGCTCGCTCTCAAGCCGCGTCGCATCAATCGCATAGCGCCGATCATGCCCGGCGCGATCCACGACAAACTCGATAAGCTCGCGATGCGGATAGGCTTTCGGCGCGTGCTGATCGAGCAGATCGCAAATGCGGTGCACGACATCGATGTTCGCACGCTCATTGCGCCCGCCGACATTGTAGCAGCGCCCCGGCTCACCCTTTTCCGCGATCAAGCAGAGTGCAGCGACGTGATCATCAACATAAAGCCAGTCACGCACATTCTTGCCATCGCCATAGACCGGCAGCTTACGGCCTTCGAGCGCATTCAAAATCGTCAGCGGGATCAGCTTCTCGGGCAAATGATAGGGCCCGTAATTGTTCGAGCAGTTCGAAATCAGCACCGGCAGGCCGTAGGTGTGAAACCAGGCGCTGGCCAGGTGATCGGCGCCGGCCTTGCTTGCCGAATATGGCGAGCGCGGATCGTACGGCGTTGTCTCGTGAAAGAGCCCCTCGTCACCAAGCGAGCCATACACCTCATCGGTCGAAACATGCACGACGCGAAAGCAAGCCTTCGCTTCGCCGGTGCGGTTTTCCCAATGCGCGCGCGCGCATTGCAGAACATTGAACGTGCCGACGAGGTTGGTCTCGATGAACGCCGCCGCATCCGTGATCGAGCGGTCGACGTGACTTTCCGCCGCCAAGTGAAACACGATATCCGGATCATGCGCCGCAAACGCCGCGCTCAGCGCGTCGCGCTCGCAAATATCGATCTGCGCAAACACGAAGCCAGGCTTGTCCGCCACCTCCGCCAATGAGGACAAATTCCCAGCATAGGTGAGCTTATCAACGACAAGCGTTTGCCACCCCTGCCCGACAAGATGCCGGGTCAGCGCCGAGCCGATGAAGCCGGCGCCGCCTGTGATCAACGCTTTCATGGGCTCTTGTTAGAAAACCGGCGCCAAATCAGCAAGGCGCGGAAACTGCCGATCGCGATCGGCCATGTTCACGCTTCCAGCCGCGACGCCCCAGTCGACGCCAATCGCCGGATCATCCCAGGCGATGCCGCCTTCGTTCTCGCGGCTCCAATAATCAGTGACTTTGTAGAACACCTCGGTATCCGGCTCGAGGGTGAGATAGCCGTGGGCAAAACCCTTCGGCACGAAAATCTGAGCGCCATTCTCCGCACTCAGCACGGCTGAAACCCAGCGCCCAAGCGTTGGCGAACCGCGCCGGATGTCGACCGCCACATCCAGCACAGAACCACGCAGCACGCGCACGAACTTATCTTGCGCCTTTGGCGGCGCCTGAAAGTGCATCCCACGTAAAGTGTATTGCGCCTGCGTGAATGCCTGATTGTCCTGCACGAATGTGAGGCCGCCCAGCATCTCGCCCAGCACACCCGCATTGAAGGTTTCCGAGAACCAGCCGCGCGCATCGCCAAAACGCTTTGGCGTGTAGGTCCAGACGTCCGGTATTGCCAATCGCTCGATCACGCCGCGAGGCTTGCCAGTTTGCGGAGATCTTCACCAACGCGCCAAGACATAACGCCGCCAGCAGTCAGGCCGGTAGCGAACACGCGGCCCGGATATGCCTCCAGAGCGCGCACCACACGCAGACGCTTGCGTGGATCGACGAGGAACATCATGAAGCCACCGCCGCCCGCGCCGGACACCTTCCCACCCATCGCGCCAGCGGATTTCGCCGCATCGTAGAGCGCGTCAAGTTCAGGAGTCGTCACGGTCGAGGCGGTGCGCTTCTTTTGCGCCCAGCCTTCATCCAGAATCGCTGCTACTTCATCAATGCGCCCGCGTAAAAGCGCCTGCTTCATCTGGAACGACTGCGCTTTCAGCTGGTGCATCGCTTCCACCGACGCTGTCGCGCCGCCCGATACATTTCGTGTTTGCTCGTCGATGATGCGCGCGCTTTCGCGCGACACACCGGAGAAGAACAGCACCAGCGAAGCTTCGAACTCCGCCGCCGTCTCCGGCGCAATTCGGAGCGGATTGACCAGCACGCCCGGCCCCGGCCCAAACTCGATGAAGTTCACGCCGCCGAACGCCGCCGCGTATTGATCCTGCTTGCCGCCGTTCAGTTTCAGGTCAACGCGCTCGATCTCATGCGCCAAATGCGCAACATCGTAGGCGCTCAGCCGCGCTTGGAAGAGTTCGTTGAACGCCTGCACCAGCGCCGTCACCATTGCCGACGATGTGCCTAGGCCAGAGCCGGGCGGCACGTCGGCAGAAACATGGATCGCCATCGGCATGGCGCGGCCACCGTTAAAGTCGCCGCACATGCGATTGTAGACGCCCTGCAGCAGCTTCATCTCGTCGGTCAGCGACAGCGGCGTCGCTGCTGGCCCGCGCCACGAGAGTTCGCGGTCATCCAGATGGAGTTCGACATCGCCGCTTTGCGATGGCGCGATGGTCACGTGAGCATAAAGATCAACCGTAGCATTGATGACGACGCCGCCATACTGCTCGGCATATGGCGAGGTATCCGTGCCGCCGCCGCCAAGCCCAAGACGGAGCGGTGCACGGGCCCGAATGAACGATTCTGCCATGCGAATCCTCGCCTATCGTCCTGTCCGGGCTAACACGCGCCTAGCCCCGTGCCAATACGTCGCCCCTATCAGGCCACAGCGCCGAGCGGCGGCCGCTGATGGACGTAAGCGTCCCAGACCTCTTCTGGCGTGCCGGCCATCATCGCCTTGCCGCTATTGAGCCAAAGCGCGCTGGTGCAAAGCTGTGCGGCGACCTCGCCAGAGTGCGTAGCCAAGATCAGGATTTTCGCGCGCGAGAACATGCTCCGGACCCGCTTGGCCGCCTTTTCCATGAACAGCGCATCGCCAGCGCCGATGATCTCATCGACGATCAGGATATCGCGCTCGATGCTAGTCGCGAGCGCAAACATCAAACGCACGGTCATGCCGCTGGAATAGGTGCGGATCGGAAAATTCAGAAAGTCGCCCAGTTCTGTAAAATCGGCGACATCGTCGACCAGCAACTTGCGCTCGGAGCGGCTCACGCCGAGCAGGCGGCCAATATATTCGATGTTCTCTCGGCCCGTTTTGTCAGGATCGAGACCAGCACTAGGATTGATAATTGCCGCTCGCGTGCCATTGATCTGGATCGTGCCTTCATTTGGCAGGACGAGCCCCGCGCACATTTTCAGGAACGTGGTTTTCCCGGAGCCGTTGCGGCCGATCAAGGCAAGCCGCATTCCCTCGGTCAACTCAAGCGAAATGCCGCTGAGCGCTGTAACCGTGGGAATTCGGCCCACGTCTTGTGCGACGCGCCCAAATGAAACACGGTTCGCCGTCGCACTCAGTATCGAGCGCTGGCGGCCAGAAGAGTACACTGGATAGCGTACGACCACATCCGAGAGTGAAATACCCACCATCGACTACATCCAGTGATAGAGATTGCGGCGGCTCACCCAGAAGGTAACGAAGCCGAGTACGAACAGAGCAACCGCGCCTGCCCCAGCGCCGATCCAAATCTCGACAGGTGTCGACAATTGCAGCAACGGGTCGCGCAAGAGGCGGAGAAAATAATACAGCGGATTGAACTGATAGACCCACTGATTGGTCAGCAGCTGCTCAGTACGCCACAAAACCGGCGAGAAGAGCATCAGGAAGCTCGCGGCGACACCAAGCGCATGCTGCAAGTCACGAAACCGCGCCCCAAGCACAGCAACCGTCAAACCAAAACCAACCCCCGCCAGCGTGACGATAAACAGCGCTGGCACTGCGAGCAGCATGTTCGGTGTCGGCTGCACCCCCAATATCAGCATCGCGACGAACAAAATCGCAATGTGATGCACGAAGATCAGCACATAGCCCAAAGCGCGGCGCCATATCTGCAGCAGCCACGGCAGCTCGTAGCTCTCGATCATGCCTCGCGTGTTCACAAACGCCGCAGGCATGTCGACAAAGTATTGCGATATCATCGCCCAGATCGGAAACCCAGCAGCAAGGTACAGCAAGTACGTTGCAGGGTCGGCACCGAAGAGCCCCGAGAAAACCACGGCAAAACCGCAGATTACCGCAGCTTGGCCTATAGTGATCCAAAGCGGGCCGAGAACGGTCCGCCTATATTTGCCGTGGATGTCGTCCCAAGCCAGCCAAAAGGCTAGCGGCAGGCGAGCTAAAGAGCCGCCCAGATCCCGGAACGCTACTGCCGTGGTCCCCACGCTTCCCCCGCCTCGCTTCTAAGACGCCGGCTTCTAACACCTTGCCAACTGTTGAGTCAGCCCAGAGCTGCAGCCCACGGCTGCATCGTCGCATCTGACACCCGTCCGCGTGAAGATGCTATGACAGGCTGATTCCTGGAACTCGCCAAAGTCGGTCCAAACGCCGTCTTTGCCGGGTCTCTCGCCCCGATGAGCATCATAATGCGGCAGGCTGTCATTCTCGTAGGCGGGCGCGGATCACGATTAGGCGATCTGGCGCGCGCTGCGCCTAAGCCGCTGCTGCCAATCGCGGGCGATACGCGGTTCCTGGATTACTTGCTCTTCAATATCGCCCGCCACGGCGTAGAAGAAATCGTCCTTTTGGCGGGCCATATGGGCGATCTCGTCACCGAACGTTACGAGGGCCAATCGGTGCTCGGCGCGAGGGTGCACGTCATCGTCGAGCCCGAGCCCGCAGGCACGGGCGGCGCGCTGCGCTACGCCGCTGACACGCTCGACGACGTGTTCCTGATGTCGAACGGCGATACGTTCTTCGACACAAATTATCTCGCCCTCGCACAGACATTAGGCCCAAACGACATCGGCGCGATGGCGCTGCGCCGCGTCGATGACGGCGCACGCTTCGGGCGCGTGGAGGCGAAAGACGGCCGCGTCCTCGCCTTTCAGGAGAAAGACCCGAACGCCAAAGCAGCGCTGATCTCCGCCGGCGTGTACGTGCTCCGCCGCAGCGCGCTCGATCTGATCACGCAAACACCCTGCTCGATCGAGACGGACGTGTTCCCAAAACTCGCCGCGCAAAACGCGCTCGCGAGCTACACCAGCGACGGCTATTTCATCGATATCGGCCTGCCCGAAACACTCGCCGAAGCGCGCACCGAATTCGCCGATCGCATGCGCCGCCCCGCCGTGCTGTTCGATCGCGACAACACTCTAATCGAAGACGAAGGCTACACGTTTCAACCCGCAAAGCTGCGCTGGAAACCCGGCGCCATCGAAGCCATACGCGCCGCCAATGACGCCGGCGCCTTCGCCATCGTCGTCACCAATCAATCCGGCATCGCCCGCGGCCTCTACAGCGAAGCCGACATGCGTGCCTTCCACGCGCACATGCAAACGGACCTCCGCGCGCACGGCGCTCACATCGACGCATTCTACCATTGCCCGCACCACGGCGACGGCGTCGTTGCGGAATTCACCCACGCCAACCACCCCGACCGCAAACCCAATCCCGGCATGCTGCGCCGCGCGCTGGCCGAATGGCCGATTGACCGCACGCGCTGCTTCGTCGTCGGCGACACCGATCTCGACACGCAAGCGGCAAGCGCCGTCAACCTCTTCGGCGCCAAGGTGCAAAGCGGTGAACTCCTCAGCGCCGTCCGCGCCGGTCTCGCCCGCATGCCGACGCGAAGCGCAACAGCCGCGCAAGCCAAAGCCGCGATCCGCGATCGCGCCGCGCAAGCACGCGCATGGCTCTTCGATCACGCACTGCCGCTCTGGTGGGAGCACGGCTTTGACCGCGCTGCGAACTGCTTCCACGAACGCATGGCGCTCGACGGCGCGCCGCAAGCGCAACTACCGCGCCGCATCCGCGTGCAAGCGCGGCAGACCGTTGTGTACGCACGCGCGCAGCACCTAGGCTGGAACGGCCCGTGGCGCGAGGCAGTCGAAACCGGCGCCGACATCCTCCTCACCCGCGCCCTCCGCGCCGATGGCGGCACGCGCCATATGCTATCGCCCAGTGGCGCACCCAGCGACGAGCGCCGCGATCTATACGACCTCGCCTTCGTCGTCTTCGGCCTCGCCGAAGCCGCGCGCGCGCTCGGCGATCGCCCGGACCTCATCGCCGCCGCGGAAAAGCTCATCGCCTGGGCCGAAGCGAACTGGGCGCACCCGGCCGGCGGCTTCCGCGAAGGCGAGGTCACGCCCACACCGCCGCGCCGCCAAAATCCGCACATGCACATGTTCGAAGCGTTGCTCGCGCTGCACGCCGCCACCGGCAACGCAGCGCATCTCAACCGCGCCACCCAAATCGCCCATCTCTTCCGCGATAAATTCTTCGAGCCGAACCTCGGCGTGCTGCCGGAATATTTCAACGATGCCTGGCGCCCAGACGCCGGCATCATCGTCGAGCCCGGCCACCATTTCGAATGGAGCTGGCTCCTCCACAAATGGCACACAGCCGGCGGCGGCGATCTTTCCGCCATCGCTGAGCGCCTGCGCGTGCATGGCGAAGTCTACGGCGTCGATCTCGCCAGCGCCGCCGTGTTTGACGAGGTCCATCCCGATGGCCGCCCGCGCACACAAACCTCGCGCCTGTGGCCGCACACCGAGCGCATCAAAGCCAACGTCATCCGCTACGCGCGCACGCGCGATCCAGAAGCCGCGCACGCCGCAGCCCAAGCCTTCGACATGCTGATGACCTATTGCGACACGCCCGTCAAAGGCCTCTGGCGCGACCGCCGCCTCGCCCATGGCGGCTTCATCGAAGAGCCCGCGCCCGCCTCTAGCTTCTATCACATCATGTTCGCCTGCGATGAGCTGATCCGCGTCGCCGCCGCGCTCGATTAGAGGGCCAAATTAGGGGGATACACCCGCACCAATCCGACCGATCACGCGCGCGCATAAAATGAAGCAAAAGGAGCTTCACCCATGTCGCAATCCACCCGTCTCGGCATTCCCTATCTCGCCGCCGCGCAAGCGCAGAAACACGTCACTGTCAACGAATCGCTTCTGCGCCTCGACGCGCTGACGCAACTCTCCGCAAAATCCGCCACGCTCGCCGCAGAGCCCGCATCACCATCAGACGGCGACATCTACATTCTCCCCACCGGCAAAACCGGCGCCGCCTGGGGCGCGATGGCCGATGGCGCGCTCGCGTATTATCGCCACGGCGTGTGGGAAGAACTGACACCGCGCACCGGCTGGCAATGCGTCGCCGAAGATACGCACCACCTCTACATCCGCACCGCCGCCGCCTGGGCGCACATCGCCGGCCAGAGCGAGCATCGCCTCATCTTCACCACCGGCGGCGACGGCATCGTCAGCGCCTATCGCATCGACACGCCGCGCGCCCAAAATCCTCGCGCCGTCGCCATCAGCGCCGTCGCCGGCGATATCATCACTCTCACGACCGCCGACGCTGGCCTCCTCTTCGGCGCACTCATGGCCGGCGTCGTCTACGCGCGCATTTGGAACACCACCAAATCGCCGATCGAATCCGCTTAGATCAAAGCCGCGCCCGCCGCCAATCAGCTGCAAGTGCTGGACGCCGCCGCCATCGCCACATGGAGCGCAGCCGACGCCATCCAGCTCGGCGACCCGACCACCATCATTCCCGGCCGCGTCATCGCGCTCGACATTTCGCCGATGATGCAAACCGTGCTCGGCCGCGTCTTCCGGCAAAAAGGCCTGCTGCTGAAAGCTTTGGTCGAAGGCCTCTCCGTGCAAGCGATCCTCGACACCACGGAAGCTGGCGTAAGCGGCTCCTTCACCGGCATCCGCAGCGAAAGCGGCGGCTCACGCCTCGGCGCCCAATACACCCAGCCCTGCAGCGTCCTCTCCCCGATCTCCAATTCGAACTTGGTGTTCATGCGGGAGACGGTGTCGGGGAGCGGCTTGGGGATCACCAGCGTGTCCATCTCCGGACTCTGGGTGTAACGCCGTTGCGTCACACCGCGACATCCTTATACGTCGCGGGTGATGACTAACGACGCGCCCTGCCCGCGCATCATTTGGATGCTTTGGCTTCAAGGCTGGGATCGTGCGCCACCAATAGCGCAAGCGTGCCTGCAGAGTTGGCAGCGCCTCAATCCCTCTTGGCGAGTACAAACGCTCTCACGCGAGACGTTGCGCGACTCTCTACCGTTGGACACTGTCGATCAAATTCTGACCACGCCAGCCGACGCGGTTGAAGCGCTCAGCGATCGCATCCGCATCGAACTCCTGGCGAGATACGGCGGAGTCTGGGCCGATGCATCCACGCTTTGCGCACGACCGTTGGATGAATGGCTTTCCGACTATCTCACGTCCGACTTCTTCGCGTTCGAAAAGCCGGTCCCAGAGCGTATGATCGCGAGCTGGTTCCTAGCGGCGAAGAAGGGCAGTTACATCGTTGAGGAATGGCGTCGCCGCACCGAGAACTATTGGCACGAACGGCGCGAACGCGGTGACTATTTCTGGTTTCACCAACTCTTCGCACAAGGCTACGCCGCCGATCCCCAGTGGCGGCGCCTGTGGGACAGCACGCGGAAGCTCCCAGCTTGGCACCTCTTCCACTTCGGCCCGCACGATGCGCGGCTCATGGGACCAGTGGAGCAAAAATACGTCGATGGCCTAGCCAATCCGCCAGCCTGGGTTTTCAAGCTCTCCCAGAAACAAGACAAGCCAATCGAGCCCGGCTCAACGATGGAAATGCTCGCCCGCTATGCGGCTGGCGATTGGCCCAACGCGCCGCAGCCTGTGGGCGCGCCAGCAAGAGCAAAGCGACTCCTCGTGTGCTGGTACGGGTCTTTTGGCCACGGTACGATCGGCGACCTCCGCTCGCTTGAAAGCGCGGTCACACATTTGGTCGGACGCGGTCACAGCGTGCATCACGCAACAGCCCTTGATCTCCACATACCCGGCTCACAGCGCGTTCAATGGAGCGAGGTTTCCTGCGCCGAGTATGACGCGCTCATTTTCGTCTGCGGCCCGATTCTAGGCACCCATCCGCAGACAAGCGCTCTCTTCAGTCACTTTGCAGGCACACCATTGATCGGCCTAGGCGTCTCGATCCTGCCAGCGGAGAGCCCGCACCACTCCAATCCATTTCAAACTCTATTTGCACGCCAAGGCGCAGCTGAAACGTATGGCGACATCGCCATCGCCGCGCCGCCGGTCGCGCGCGCGCCGCGTGTACGCAATACGAAGAAGATAGGCATTTCACTGCGCGGCGCCCAAAGCGAGTACGGCGAGGACAAATGCCGGTGGCAAGAAACAGAGACATTGGCGCGCAAGGCCGCAGCTGCCGCGCTTGAGGTAAGCGGCGGCTATGTTGTCGACATCGAAAACCATCTTCAGCGCTCCGAGCTCACACCGGACGGCATCGACGCGCTTTATGCCGATTGCGACCTCATCATCACCTCACGGTTTCACGGCGCGGTGATGGCGCTTCGCTACGGCGTCCCATTCATCGCCATCGATCAAATCGCTGGCGGCGCAAAGGTCTTTGACCTGCTCGCCCCGCTGGGCTGGCCGTACTGCTACCGAATTGATGAAGCCTGCGCCGCCGATCTCGAGAGACTTGCAGTGCAGTTGGTTTTGAAGCCCGATCTCGATGGACTGAACGACGCGCGTTCAAGAGCTATCGGAGACTGCGCAATCACGCTCGCAGCGCTGGACCAAGCGCTCACCCAGTAGCGTCGGCGCGACTCCTCCACAAAGTCTATCCCACACCTTTCAGCCTGACATATACTGCGTCCTCGTCCTCGCAGGAGGGCAGTTGGATCCACTGTCAAAGCCAACGCAAGGACGATGCGGCCGAGCGTGAGCGCCAAAAGCGCGAAGCCCGCGTGAATAGGGAAACCTCAAACGCGGGAAAGCACCGGGGATCGTGTGACAGCGCGACCCGCACGCCGTCGGCGACCGCGCCAGAGGAGTGAAACACCTCCTTGTGCCGGGCCGGCGAAAGCAGACCGCAGGGGACGCGGCTCGACGCGTCTTACGCGCTCTTCGGAGCGCACCTTTGGCGCGGCGAACCGCGTCCCCCGCCCTCCGCTTGTTCGGACGGCCCGAAACTTTTTCCCAAAACGCTTGCCGGCGTGCGCTTTCGCACGTCCATAAGGAGTATTTCGCATGTTCGCACCTCAGCACGATTTCTTCCTCGCCATAAACAACGCTCGCAAAGCCGCACGTCGTGGTGATATCTCCGCTACAGAACGCTGGCTGAAGGCGGCCGAGAGGCACACATTGATCGCGGAACGCATGGCATTGTTGAGCGGCGAGAGCCTCTCGCCCCAAGGCGCCGATACGCGCCCGCCCTGGCTGCGCCGCGGCTAGCGTGCTTCCACTCGCCACCATCATCGTCGTCACGCACAACAGCGCCCGTTGGTTGGCGCGCATGAGCGCCGCGGTCTCGGCGCAAACTGAAACCCGCTGGCGCCTCGTCATCGTCGATAACGGCTCGGCACCCGATCAACGCCCGCAGCTCGCCGATCTGCCGCCGGGCGCGAGCATCATCCAAAGCGAAACCAATCAGGGCTTCGCCGCCGCCAACAATCTCGCCGCCGACGATGCCGATACGCCCTATCTCGTCTTCCTGAACCCGGACGCTTTCCCCGAGCCAGGCTGGCTCGCCGCTTTACTCGAAACCGCCGGCCGCTTTCCCGACGCCGCCGCAATCGGCTCAACCCAGCTCCGCGCCGACGCGCCCGGCATCTATGACGGCACAGGCGATGTGCTCCACGCCAGCGGCCTCGCCTATCGCTCAAGTTACGGCAAACAGCGGAGCGCGCCGCCGCCGCTCGGCGAAACTTTCAGCGCTTGCGCCGCCGCCATGCTGGTGCGCCGCGAAGCGTTCGAAGCGATCGGCGGATTCGATGCGCGCTATTTCTGCTATTTCGAAGACGTCGATCTTGGCTTCCGCCTCCGCCTCCAAGGCTGGCGTATTCTTCAAAGCCCCGAGGCTGTAGTCGCCCATGTCGGCGGCGGCGTCGCTGGCGCGCATTCGCCTTTCGGTGATTTCCACGGCGCCAGAAACCGGCTTTGGACTTTTGTGAAGTGCATGCCGCCAATACTCTTTTGGCCGCTCTTTCCCGCCCATTTGGCCGCGACAGCTTACGTCAACACATCCGCCCTGGTGCGCGGACGCGGTCTGGCCGCCTGGCGCGGAAGCCTCGCAGCGCTCGCCAATCTCGCGCCCATCCTTCGCTCACGCCGCGAAGAGCAAGCAAAGCGCAAAGCCAAAACCGGCGCCATCGCAGCAGCGCTCGCATGGTCGCCGCTGGTTACAATCGGCCGCCGCCCGGTGATCCGCCCATGGCGCTAAAATGCAACGCCAAACCCTCACGCAGCGAAGTCCGCGGCTTCAACGCCTCCGGCAGATCATCCTGCACCACAGCGGATCGATCGAGCTCTGCGCGATTCACTTGCTCTTCGCTCGCCACACCCGCGGCTTGCGCGAGCTTCAGCACAAAGCGCGGCGTCGGCACAATCACACGCGATCGCCCGACGCAAGCCGCGATCATTTGATAAAACGCACGCATCGTCACAACATCAGGCCCGCCCACCGCGAACACGCCCGAAGGTGCATCAATATTGGTCAGTCCCGCCGCCAAACGCCCAAGATCGCCATGGAAAACCGGCTGCACCCGCGCCTTACCCGATCCGAGCAACGGCAACACCGGATAGGTCTGCGCCATGCGCAACAAACGCGTAATCGTCACCAACCGAGGATCGCCATAAATCAAAGTCGGCCGCACAATCGCTAAATTCGAAAACCGCGCCCGTAGCGCGGCTTCGTGTTCAGCCAATGCCCGATAGCTCGGCGCATCGGCATCGGCCGCAACATTGTTGCTGGAGAACACCACGATCCGTCGATCGTGCGGCATACCCTCCAAAGCAGAGCGTGTAAGATTGAGGTTGGTGACAAACACCAGCGCGTCACACAGAACCGCCTCGCTTCGCCAATCCTCCCCCGCGCCAAGCGTGTTATGAACGATCGTTGCGCCCGCCGCGCCGAGCCGCTCCTCTACCTTTTCGCGCTTTGTGTGCATCGACGCCACGACGCGCCAACCACCTGCCAGCAACGCCAGCACCGTCGCCTCGCCCACGGCGCCGCCTGCGCCCACAACGAAGGCAGACCGCGTCATCGACTGAGAAACTTAAGAACGCCGCCCGCCAATTTCGCCAGCCCCCGCTCAAGCCGCCCGTCCGCGAATTTGTTCAGATATCGCGCCATGCCATGCGCCTTGTGGTGCGCCAGCAATTTCGGATCGACGGCGCTGGTGGATCGCACATGCACGCCATGCGGCCCTGGCGCGAACAACACCGGCCAACCGCGCGCCTCCGCACGGCGACAAATATCGAGATCTTCGACATGCACGAAATAGGCTTCATCAAAGCCGCCCAGCGCCAAGAAATCCTCCCGCCGCATCGCCATCAGGGCGCCGCTCACCGCGCCGACTCGAACCGGCGCCTTCGGCAGCGGATCGCGGTGCCGATTGAAGTCGCGAAAAAATGGTAAGATCGGCTCAAGCCGCGCGAGCCCGCTCGCATAAAGAAATGCGCTCCACAGCGTCACCCGCTCGCGGCGCGACCCGCGCTCTGGCCGGCCACGATCATCGCGCAGATCGCCGCCCACGATCGCCGGTGGCGGCGCTGCAGCAAGTGCAGCTTCGAGGCGCACGAAGGCGTTAGGCTCGAAGATCACATCAGGGTTGGCAAACACGACAATGTCCGTTCGCGCCGAACCCGCGCCAGTGTTGCACGCAGCGGCAAAGCCGATATTGCCATGACCGCGCAGCAAACGGACGCGTTTGTCATTCGCCGCGAACGTCTCGATCAGACGAGTCTCGGCCTCGTCATTGCCGTTATCAACCAGCGCAATATCGTCGACGCCTTCAGCCTCACGCAGCGAGTCGATACAGGCGCCAAGCGCCGGACCTGTGCGATAGCTGACAATGACGACGCAGAGACTCAAAGCACTGAACTCCGCGCCCGGTGCGCTCAATTAGCCGATGCGCTCATAGCTGCGTAGATCGAGTTGCGCCTGCCCGACAGGCGTCGGCACCGTGAGGCGCAGCGGCGCGGCAAAGCCTGGCTGTGCGGGCAGCGCAAACCAGGCATCAGCAACCGGAATGCGGTTGCGATCAACGTCACGCCCGATGCCGGCGATCAGCTCGTAACGAAAGCGGCAATTCAGCGCCGCGCCGTTATAGCCGCCGCCGTTGAAAGTGCCCTGCGCAATCGGCGACACCGCCAGCCGATAATGCTGGCGCCCGTCGAACACCAGTACCGAACCTTGGCACGCGCGCGCTGCGCCAATCTGACGGCCGAGCGCGAACACGCCGGTCAGCGGATCGTAGGACGCATTCTGCTGCGCAGCACTCGCCGGCGGCGTGCCAAAATCGGAATAGTTCGGCGTGATCTGCGCGCTTACCCCACTGCTTGCGCGGTTCAGCTGGATACGGCGAAATTTGCCGGAATAGGCGTGCGAAATATCGTAGCGCGTCCAAGCAATCGAGCTGCCCGACACCGTACCCGTCGATGTCGCGGTAATTTGCGTTTGATCGAACATGCGGGCGAGGCCGGAGGTGCGCAGGTTGGCGCGGACGGCATAGCGCGTCGGGCTCGCGGTGATTTCGTAGCTCGCCGTGCCGAGCACAACGACGCCGAGAACGGCTGCTTCGTAATTAAGCCGATAGGTCTCAGCTCGCGCCGGCGTCGCTGCGAGCGCCGTGACGCCGAGAACGCACGCAAGTATCTGCACAAACCGCATCATCGCGCATCTCCACGGCAAAGACACGCGAACCTAACGCACACGCGCAGTAATTGTCACGAACAGCTGCGTTCGCGGCAACGTCCTGCGCATCTCTCTCAAAAATCAGAAGCGCTCGTGCGCGAACATCAGATCGGCGAGCTCAAGGTGCGAGCCGCGATAATCGGTCGTGCTGTCGAAGCTAACGCCAGCGCCATAGCTGATCGGAGTCGCGACGATCGCAGCCTCTTCAGCCGGCACAGAAGCCGGCTGGCTCAGCGTCAAACGCAGTTCCGGCTCAGCCGCCTGCGGCGCAGCTTCCGCAACTTGCGGCACCCGCACGCTTGGCATCGGCGTGAACGTCACCAAGCCGTCGTCCATCGCGAGAGAGCGAACGTGTTCGATCTTCGCTTCAGTCGCAGCGCGAGTGAATTCCATCGACGCCGTGGTCGATGCGAGCTGGCCGCGAATGTCGGAAATTTCTTCACTCGTCAGCGGCGACGGATACGCCGGCAGATTGGCGTACGGATTATCGGACGAGGCGACGTTCGGATCGGTCGCGCCCGACGCCAAGCTGGTGCCGACCATGCCGCCGAGGCCGGCCGGCGAGAAAATGGTGACTGCAAGGACCGTTGCGGCGATGCCGGTAAAACCGGACTTCACGACCGTGTCCCGAACTTCGTGTTCGAAGCTGCTCACCGCCCGTTCCGTCATCGCAACGCTCCCGCGCACGCGTCTCAGTGCGCCATTCCAGCACACCCTATACGCGTCTGGGGCGTAACAAAGCTTAAATGTCGCCCGGCGCCAAGCACTAAGGCGGCTTTTCCAGTGACGATCCAGCCATGTTGTTTAACGCCGCATCACCATTGCCCGAGCGCCCAGCGCCGTGACATGCCCTCTCCCGACCGGAGGCAAGCATGCGGGTAACCGTCAGTGGCGTGGCGTTCGCGCTATTTTTCGCTGTTGCGCCAGCGGCTTCCGCCGGCGGGGCGATGGGGCTTCCGGTGCTGATGTGCCTCGCGGCCGCGCTGGCTTTGCGGCCTTCGCACCTGCGGCAAGTCATTGAAAGCAAGCCGATCGCACTTTGGCTGCTGCTCGGTTTTTGGGCATGGGTGCTTACGACAAGCGCCTGGTCCGCCCAGCCCGGCTTTGCCCAAGCGGGAAAACTGGCGTTGCTTGCGCCCCTTGGACTGGTCTTCGTGGCAGCAGCGGGGGCCGAATCGAACCGACGGCTGGTCCAGGCCTTCGGGGTCGCCGCCTTTGCCGTTCTGGTCGCGCTGATGACCGTCGAGGCGCTTTGGGATTTGCCGCTCAACCGCGCCGCCAATCCCGACATTCCGCCCAGCGAGGTTGTCCGCAACGTGAACCGGGGCGCTGCAGTGGTTCTCGCGATGACTTGGGGCGCCGCTGCCGGCCTGATCGCCAATGGCCGCTCCGGTCTTGCGCGAGCCGTGCTGGCGGCCAGCGCCATTCTCGCCCTGCCGTTTGGCCTGTGGGCCAATCTGGTCGCGTTCGTGATCGCACTCATCGTTTTTGCGGTGGCCTTCGGCGCGCCGCGTTTCGCCTTGCTTTCAGTGTCGGGCGGGCTCTCGCTTTGGATGCTCGCGGCGCCGTTTGCGACACCACTCATTCTGGCAAGTCCGCGGCTGGTTGATGCTTTGCCGCTGAGCTGGGCCGCGCGAGTCGGGATTTGGGAGTATGTCTGCGCACGCATCTTGGAGCAGCCCTGGATAGGCCACGGCCTCGACGCTTCGCGCGCCGTGACGGATCGCATTCAGGTTCGCGAACTCGATATGCGCGGCATTCCGCTGCATCCGCACAGCGCAAGCTTGCAGATTTGGTATGAAACCGGCGCTGTCGGCGCAGTGCTCGCCGCGGCCGCGTTGCTGGCTGGTGGTTGGACGCTTTCGCGTGTGTTTGCCGATAATCGCCCTGCTGCGGCGGGCGCCGCGGCGACCATGGCGGCGCTTGGCGTGATCGCGAACATCAGCTTCGGTATCTGGCAGGAATGGTGGTTGGCGACGATGTTTATCGCCGCCGCCCTGGTCGCTGCATTGGCGATCAAGCGTGCCTAAAAAGCTCGAAGCATTGCATTTGCCGCCCTCGCTGCGTATCGAACGGCACGCGCTTTTGGGCGGCGCGAGCGAGGCGTTTTTATAAATGACTCCCGTCCTGGTGACTGGCGCCGCGGGCTTTATCGGCTTCCATCTGGCCGAGCGGCTTTTGCGTGCTGGCCGGCCGGTGGTCGGCCTCGACAATATGAGCGCGTATTATGACGTCGAACTGAAGCGTGGGCGGCTAAAGGCGCTGCAAGAGCATCCAGGTTTTACGTTCGCTGAAGTCGATCTCGCCGACGCGGACGCGCTCAATAGTGTTTTCGCCGAGCATCGGTTCGAGCTCGTGTTCAATCTCGCGGCGCAAGCGGGCGTGCGCTACTCGATGCAGAACCCGCACGCTTATGTCCGCTCGAACTTGGACGGCTTCGTCAATCTACTGGAAGCGTGCCGGCATGGCGGCGTGAAGCATCTGGTGTTTGCGTCTTCGAGTTCGGTGTACGGCGCCGTGACGAAGATGCCGTTCTCGGTGCATCAGAACGTTGATCACCCGCTCAGCCTTTATGCGGCGACGAAGAAATCGAACGAGCTGCTCGCGCATTCGTACAGCCACCTTTACCGGCTGCCGGTGACGGGCCTGCGGTTCTTCACGGTGTATGGCCCGTGGGGCCGGCCGGACATGGCGATGTATCTCTTCACCAGCGCCATTCTCGAAGGCCGGCCGATCGATGTATTCAACAACGGCCAGATGCAGCGCGATTTTACGTACGTCGATGATGTGGTGGAATCGTTGGTGCGCGTTGGTGATAAACCGGCGCAGGCAAATACGGATTGGAGTGGCGAGGCGCCGGACGCAGCAACTTCGAATGCGCCCTATCGCATCTTCAATATCGGCAACAGCGAGCCGGTGACGCTTACGCGGCTGATCGAAGCGATCGAGAGGGCCACCGGCAAGACGGCGATCAAAAACCTGCTGCCAATGCAGCCGGGTGATGTGCCTGCGACGTACGCGGATGTTTCCGATCTGATGCTCTATGTCGATTTTGCGCCGCGCACCTCGATTGAGGATGGCGCGCAGCGTTTCGTTGATTGGTATCGAGGCTATTATGGCCTCTGAGCCGCGCCTCACGCATCTGCAAGCGCTCGAAGCCGAAAGCATTCACATCCTGCGCGAAACCGCCGCCGAGATGGAGCGGCCGGTGATGCTCTATTCGATGGGCAAGGATAGCGGCGTACTTCTGCATCTGGTGAAGAAGGCCTTCTTCCCAGGCAAGATTCCGTTTCCACTGCTGCATGTCGATACGACCTGGAAGTTTCGCGACATGTACGCGATGCGGGATGCCGCGGCGGCGGAGCATGAGCTGATTGTCTATCGCAATCCGGATGCGGAAGCGCGCGGGATCAATCCGTTCGAGCACGGCTCGGAGCTGCACACGCAGCTTTGGAAGACAGAAGGTTTGCGTAAGGCGCTGACGGAATACGGCTTCGACGCGGCGATAGGCGGCGCGAGGCGTGATGAAGAGAAGAGCCGCGCCAAGGAGCGCATCTTTTCGGTGCGTTCGGCGCACCAGCGCTGGGATCCGAAAAACCAACGGCCGGAATTGTGGAGCCTCTACAATACGAGGAAGCGCGCAGGCGAAAGTTTCCGTGTCTTCCCGCTCTCGAATTGGACCGAGCTTGATGTGTGGCAATACATCGAAGCCGAGAACATTCCGATCATCCCGCTTTATCTTTCGGCTGAGCGCAAAGTCGTGCGCCGTTCAGGGGCGTGGATCATGCTCGATGACGCGCGCATGCAGCTTGAGCCTGGCGAAGAACCGGTGATGAAGCGCGTGCGATTTCGCACGCTTGGCTGCTATCCGCTTTCGGGCGCGGTCGAGAGCGAAGCGGCGAGCGTGGCTGACATCATCCGCGAGATTCTGGACTCGCGCGCGAGCGAGCGCCAAGGCCGCCTGATCGATAGCGACACGCCCTCCTCGATGGAGAAGAAAAAGCAGGAAGGTTATTTCTGATGGCGGAGGCGAAGACCCTGCTCCGCCTCGTCGCCTGCGGCTCCGTCGATGACGGCAAGTCGACCCTGATCGGGCGGCTCCTGTATGATCTTGGCACGATCCCAGATGACACGTTGGCGGCGCTTGAAGCCGACTCGCGCACGCACGGCACGCGCGGCGGCGAATTGGATTTTGCGCTGCTGGTCGATGGGCTGATGGCTGAGCGCGAGCAAGGCATCACCATCGATGTCGCGTATCGGTACTTCGCCACCGAGAAGCGCAAGTTCATCGTCGCTGATGGGCCGGGCCACACGCAATACACGCGCAACATGGCGACCGCGGCTTCGAATGCGGATGTTGCCATTCTGCTGATCGATGCGCGCAAGGGCGTGCTGACGCAAACGCGGCGGCATGCGTTCATCGCGTCGCTGATGGGGGTTGATCAGGTCATCCTGGCGATCACCAAGATGGATCTGATCGGATACGACAAAGCGGCGTACGATGGGATTGTCGCGGACTTCATTGAAGTGGCGGGCGCTTTGGACATCCCGCGCCTCGCTGCGATCCCGGTCTCGGGCGTCAGCGGCGATAACATCGCAACGCACGGCGCCTCGACACCCTGGTACGATGGGCCAACGCTTATTGAGCTTTTGGAAAGCGCCGAGCCGCGCGAGGCGCATCGTGCGGATCAGCCGCTGCGAATGGCTGTGCAAAGCGTAGTGCGACCGAACCTCGACTTCCGCGGCTTCGCGGGGCGGCTCTCGGCGGGCAGCGTAAAGCCCGGCGATGCGATCCGGATTTTGCCGTCCGCGCGCACAGCAAAGGTCGCGCGCATTGTTACGGCTGATGGCGATTTGCCTGAGGCGATCGCGGGCCAATCGGTGACTCTGACGCTGGATCACGAGGTCGATTGCTCGCGCGGCGACATTATCGTGGCGGCGGATGCGCCGTCCGAGATCGCCGACCAATTTCAAGCCAGCATCATCTGGATGAGCGATAGCCCGCTGTTTCCAGGCCGCCGCTACACGATGAAGATTGGCGCGGCGCAGGCGAACGCGACGATCACCGAAATCCGCCACGGCTTCGACATCGACACGTTCCAGCACACGCCAGTAAAGCAGCTGGAGCCGAACGGCATCGGCGTCTGCAATGTGAGCCTCGATCGCGATATTCCATTCGACGCTTTCGAGCAGAACCGCGAGACCGGCGGCTTCATCCTGATCGATCAGGATACGAACGAGACGGCTGGCGCGGGCCTCATCCACTTTGCGCTGCGGCGTTCGCAGAACGTGCATTGGCAGGCGCTGGAAATCGACCGCAATGCGCACGCGGCGATTAAGAACCAGAAGCCGGCGATCCTGTGGTTCACCGGGCTTTCGGGCGCAGGTAAATCGACACTTGCGAACCTGGTTGAAAAGCGCTTGCACTCGCTTGGGCGGCATACGGTGTTGCTCGATGGCGATAACGTTCGCCATGGCCTGAACCGCGATCTGGGCTTCACGCCTGCGGACCGGGTTGAGAACATTCGCCGCGTCGCGGAAGTTGCGAAGCTGATGGCGGATGCGGGGCTCATTGTCCTCGTCGCGTTCATCTCGCCGTTCCGGGCCGAGCGCGAATTGGCGCGGAGCTTGGCGAGGGAAGGTGAGTTCTTCGAGGTGTTCGTCGATGTGCCACTCGCCGTGGCCGAAGGCCGCGACGTGAAAGGCCTCTACAAGAAAGCGCGCGCGGGCCAGCTGAAGAACTTCACCGGCATCGACTCGCCCTACGAAGCGCCGCTCTCCCCTGAAATCCGCATCGACGCGGCCGCGACCAGCGCCGCTGATGCCGCGGAGGCGATCGTGGCGGCGATCAGCGCGAAGATCGTGCGTTAATCTCGAAAAGAAACGTCCCAGTTCGGGACAAACGCCAAGGCCCCGCTTTTGCGACGGCGCGGGACAGGCCACACTGCATCATGACCACGCGCATCATTCCCGCGATTATGTCCGGCGGCGCCGGCACGCGGCTTTGGCCGGTGTCCACCGAGGCGCAGCCGAAGCAATTCCACGCGCTCAGCCGTCAGGACGGTTCGCTCTTCACGGAAACCGCACGGCGCGTGCGCGGCAAGTCAGCGGCGCTCACCTTCTTGCCGCCGATCGTGCTGTGCAACGTGCGGCATACGGCGTTGGTGCGTGAGCATTTGAACGAAGTCGGCGTGCTGCCCGCGGCGATCGTGCTTGAGCCTGCGCCGCGCAACACGGCCGCGGTCGGCGCGATTGCAGCGGCGGTTGCGACTGAGATCGATCCAGATGCCCTGGTGCTGTTATTGCCCGCAGATCACGTCATCGCTGATCCGAGCGGCTTTCGCGCCCTGATCGAACGCGCGGCGCCGTTCGCGCACGACCGCATCGTGACGTTTGGCATCACACCGGATCGACCCGCGACGGGCTACGGCTACATAAAACGCGGCGAGGAGCTTGGCGAAGGCGTGTTCGCGATCGAGAGCTTCCGTGAAAAGCCGAACGCAGAAACGGCGAGCGGCTATCTCGCGGCCGGCGGCTATTCCTGGAACGCTGGCATCTTTCTCTTTCATCCAGCGACGTTGCTCGCCGAGTTCGCAGCGAGCGCAGATATTCGCGACAAGGCGCTGGCGGCGCTAAAAGCAGCGCGGCGCGATGGCGATGAGATTCACCTCGATGCGAAGCTGTTCGAGCAAGTCCCTTCCGCGCCGCTCGATATTGCCGTGATGGAGAAGACCGCACGGGCGGCGGTGGCGCCGTGTGACATTGGCTGGGCCGATGTCGGCGCCTGGGATGAGATTTGGCGGATTTCGCCGCACGACAAGGACGGCAACGCGTTGCAGGGCGCGGTGGTCGCGCTCGACGGCAGCGGCAATCTGGTGCGCGGCGATGGCGTGAAGGTGTGCATCGCTGGCGTCAGCGATCTGGTGGTGGTCGCAACGAGGGACGCAGTGATCATCGTCCCGCGCGAGCGCGCGCAGGATGTGAAGCTGCTGCGGGAGCTGGCTGAGAAGCTCTAACGGATCGCGGGCCTTCAGGCCCGCATGGCGCCTGAAGACGCGCGGTCCCGGATTACAGCAGTGACTTCGCGGTTTCGACGATGGCTTCCGACGTAATGCCGAAATGCGCGTAGGCATCTTTCGCCGGCGCGCTCGTTCCGAACGTCGACATGCCCACGAACGCGTCGAGGCCGAAGGCTTCGAACCAACCCTGCCCGACCGCCGCTTCGACGCCGATCTTCAGCTCTTCATCATCGCCGCAGACGAAGTCCTGATAGGCGTCGTCCTGCATTTCGAAGAGTTCGAAGCACGGCGCCGAGATCACCCGCGTTGGGATGCCTTCGGCTTGCAGCGTCTCGCGCGCTTTGACGGCGAGCATGAGTTCGCTGCCGGTGGCGAAGATCGCAACACGCGAGGCGCCGCCTTCCGCAGGCAGCAATTCGTAGGCGCCGCGGATCGACATGTTCTCGCTGGCGTCGTCGCGTAGGCCCGGCAGCGCTTGGCGCGAAAGCGCGAGAACGCTTGGGCCATCGTCGCGCAGCAGCGCGGCCTGCCAACACTCGGCGGCTTCGACAGCGTCAGCGGGACGGAACACATAGAGGTTCGGCATCGCGCGCAAAGAAGCCAGATGCTCGACCGGCTGGTGCGTCGGGCCGTCTTCACCGAGGCCGATGGAATCGTGCGTCATCACGTGGACAACGCGGATGCCCATCAGCGCCGCGAGGCGGATCGAGGGGCGCGCGTAATCGGCGAAGCACAAGAACGTGCCGGAATACGGAATGATGCCGCCGTGCAGCGCCATGCCATTCATCGCAGCGGCCATGCCGTGTTCACGGATGCCGTAGCGCACGTAGCGGCCGAGACGGTTCTCAGCCGTGAAGTCCGTCGTGCCTTTGGCGAGCGTGTTGTTGGAGCCGGTGAGATCGGCTGAGCCGCCAAGCAGTTCGGGGCATGCATCGAACATGGATTCGATCGCAAATCCGGAAGATGCGCGGGTGGCGAGGGACGGCTTTTCGCTGGCCATTTTTTGCGCATGCATGCCGAGCGCGGCGATGGCGCTGTCGATCTCGCCGTTCATGGCGGCAGCGAAGTTGTCGCGTTGCGCGGCGCGCTTCAGCGTGCCTTCCCAGGCTTCGCGGATCGCCGCTCCGCGGGCGCCGACTTTGCGCCAAGCGGTGAGGATGTCGTCCGGCACTTCGAAGGGGCCGTGCGGCCAGCCAAGCGCGGCCTTGGTCGCAGCGAGTTCTTCGGCGCCAAGCGCCTCGCCGTGCGCCTTGGCGGTGCCTGCCTTCTTTGGCGCGCCATAGCCGATGATGGTCTTGCAGGCGATCAGTGTCGGCTTGTCTTTCGACTTGGTCGCGGCGTCGAGTGCCTTGGCGACATCGGCCATGTCGTGACCGTCGCACGAAAGCACGTTCCAGCCGCTGGCGGCGAAACGTGCTTTTTGGTCGGTCGAGTCCGAGAGCGAGATCGCACCGTCGATCGAGATCGAATTATCATCCCAGATCACCACGAGCTTGTTGAGCTTTTGGTGGCCGGCGAGTGCGATCGCTTCTTGGCTCACGCCTTCCATCAAGCAGCCGTCCCCAGCGATGACCCAGGTGCGGTGATCGACAAGTTCAGAACCGAAGCGCGCATTGAGATGCGCCTCCGCCATCGCCATGCCGACAGCGTTTCCAAGGCCCTGCCCGAGCGGGCCGGTCGTCGTCTCAATGCCAGAGGCGAGAAAGTTTTCCGGGTGGCCCGCGGTTTTTGAGCCGAGCTGGCGGAAGTTTTTGATCTCATCGAGCGTAATGTCTTCGTTGCCGGTGAGATAAAGCAACGCATAAAGCAGCATCGAGCCGTGGCCGGCGCTCAGCACGAAGCGATCACGATCGGGCCAATTCGGCTCGGACGCATCGAACTTCAAAAAGCGCGAGAACAACACGGTCGCCGCATCGGCCATGCCCATTGGCATGCCGGGGTGACCGGACTTGGCCTTCTCAACAGCGTCCATCGCCAATGCGCGGATGGCGTTGGCCATGTCCTTGGCGGCGACGCCTTCGATTTCTTCGTGCTTGGCCATTGGGTGTTCCCTGCTTTCCGAGGGTGTTTAGCCGCGATTCGGGCGGCTTGCCCTGCGCGCGCAGTCGGGTATCAGCGGATTGCGCCGGATACTATGCGGCGAGGGAGCTTCTTATGCAGATTTTCATCGACAGCGCCGATGCGGCGGAACTGAAAGCCCTGGCGGAGACCGGGCTCGTCGATGGCGTGACCACCAATCCGTCGCTCATTGCTAAGGCGGGACGGGATTTCTTCGAGACGCTGCGCGACATCTGCGCTTCGGTTCCCGGACCGGTCAGCGCCGAAGTGGTGGCGCAGGACGCAAAGACGATGATCGCCGAGGGGCTGAAGCTGCGGACGGTGGCGGACAACATCGTCGTGAAAGTTCCGCTCACGCGCGAAGGCCTGATTGCCTGCAAGACGCTCGAGGACGACGGCCATCCCTGTAACGTCACGCTGTGCTTTTCAGCAGTGCAGGCTTTGCTCGCGGCGAAGGCGGGCGCGACGTTTATCTCGCCCTTCCTCGGCCGGCTCGATGATGGCGGCCAAGACGGGATGGAGCTCATCCGTGAAATCCGCGCGATCTACGACAATTACGCCTATCCGACGCAGATCCTGGCGGCGTCGATCCGCACCGGCGCGCACGTCCGCGATGCGGCCATTGCCGGGGCCGATTGCGCGACGATCCCGCCGGCCGTGTTCAAGGCGCTCTATAAGCATCACCTGACGGATTCAGGGCTCGAAGCCTTCATGAAGGACTGGAAGGCGACGGGTCAGAAGATTCTTTGAGGCACGAAAAAGCGCGGGTCTTGCGGCCCGCGCTTTTTGAAACTCTGAAAGCTGTAGGCGCGCTTAGCGGCCCGACAGCGCCTGCAAGCGTTGCATTTCGTCGGCGGTGGTGGCGCGCATGGCGACCATGGTGCGATCGGCGTCAGCGAGCTGCGCTTCGACAGCGGCAACGTCGAGGCCAATGTTCGGACGGGCTTCACGGGTCGACGCGGCGGCATCGCGCATCGACAGGCCGCCCTGGGCGACAACCGGCGCCACGAGCCCAACCAGCATCATCGCGCTCACACCAGCTGCAAAGCTGGCCGCGATCATGCGAACGGTGGCCTTAGTGGTGGACGACGACATTGTGGAAAACTCCCGGACCGGCGGCGGTCAGTTAACAAAAGGTTGCCGTATTGGCAAACGCTACTTTGCGGCGCCGAAGAGAGTACGTCCGTGACGATGGTCACCACTCTCGACACCCACACCCGCCGTCTTATGCGGCTTACGGAGATCGTAACCGATAAACCTGAATTCAAGCCGAATACGGGGCTCGGTTGCTGTTATTTGCGGCAGCGGCTAGGGGTCTAAAAGCATCACCCTCATCCAATGCTGCACTGCGGCAAAAGGAACACTATGGCTAGCGCATCCTCCTCGCCCCGACCGCTACGTAAAGCGGTACTTCCGGTTGCCGGCTTTGGTACGCGGGTGCTCCCCGCCACCAAAGTTATCCCCAAAGAGATGCTCCCGGTCTTCGACAGGCCAGCAATTCAGTACGTCGTGGACGAAGCTTTCGCCGCTGGCATCGAGCACATTGTCTTCGTCACGGGGCGCAATAAGGGCGCGATCGAGGATTATTTCGACCGATCTTATGAACTCGAATTAACACTCCGCGAGAAAAACAAGACCGCTCAGCTCGAAGAGATCGGGCTCTCGGTGCCGACGCCGGGCACGATGAGCTTTGTCCGCCAGCAATCGGCGCAGGGGCTGGGGCATGCTGTCTGGTGTGCACGCGACATAGTGGGCGACGAGCCGTTCGCGGTGATGCTGCCGGACATGCTGATGATGGCGCAGCCCTCGTGCCTGGCGCAGATGGTCGACGCCTACAACAATGTCGGCGGCAACATCATCGCCGTTGAACCGACTGATACGCCGGAACGCTATGGCGTGATCACGCCGGAGAGCCGCGATGGGCGGCTAATCAAAATGAAGGGCATGGTGGAGAAGCCGAAGCGCGAGGACGCGCCGTCGAACCTCTTCATCAGCGGCCGCTACATTTTGCAGCCGGAGATTTTCGACCTGCTCGCAAGCCAAGGGCCAGGCGCCGGCAATGAGATTCAGCTGACGGACTCAATGGCGCGGCTGATGGGCGTGCAAACGTTCCACGCGCTCGAATATGATGGCGTCACCTACGATTGCGGCGACAAAATCGGCTATTTGCGTGCAACGGCAGCGTACGCGCTCGCGAACGCCGAACATGGCGCGGAAGCCGCGAAAACACTGCGCGAATTGCTGGCCGATAAAGGCTGATGGAAGCCGCGCCGCTCATCGCATTCGACAATAGGGCTGCGTTGGCGCGGGCTGCCGCCGAGACGGGCGCAGAGGCTATCACAACCGCGATCGCAACCCGTGGCGAGGCGTGCATTGCTTTGTCAGGCGGGTCCACGCCGGAGTCGGCGTACAGCGCGCTCGCCGCCATGCCGCTGGATTGGCCGAAGGTGACGCTCGCGCTTGTGGACGAACGCTTCGCCCCGCCGAGCGATGAAGCTTCGAACGAGCGCATGATCACGCGTGCGTTTGCGTCGGCGATAGACGCAGGCGCGCACTTTAAGCCGCTCTATTCCGCGACGCCGACGTTGGCCGAAGCGGCGGATCGCGCTGACGCGCTTTATGCGGAGCTGCACATCGATCTCGCTGTGATGGGCATGGGCGCGGATGCGCATACGGCGTCGTGGTTTCCGAAGGTCGCGGCGCACGCGCTCGATCTCAACACGGTGCGCAGCGTTGTCGCGGTGCATGCGCCGGGCGCGGCGGGAACGCCCCATCGGCTGACGCTGACGCGGGCTGCCTATAACCGCGCTGGCCAAGCGCTGCTGCTGATCACGGGCCAAGACAAACGCCGGCGACTCGATGCGGCGCGCAACGAGCCGATCGAGCAGGCGCCGGTTGCCGCCCTGCTCGCGCCGGGCGCCCCCAAGCTTGAGATTTTCTGGGCGGCCTAGCTGGCCAATCCCCGTCTACGCGACCTAGATTGCCAATGACACCGGTGTCGTCTATGGCATAATCCAAGACTGGCTTTAGCCGGCGGGGAGGCAAATGAGCAGCACTGCACGCGATATCGCTGGCTCGTTCGTGGCCGCGCGCAAGGATGCGAAGGCGCTCCCTAGCTTTCCGGGCGACCCACCGGCCAGCCTCGAAATCAGCTACCGTGTCCAGGACGAAGCCATCGCGCTTTGGCCGGACGAGGTTGCCGGCTGGAAAATTGGCCGAGTGCCGCCGCCGCAGGTCGCGGCTCTCGGCTCAGACCGCCTGGCCGGCCCAATATTCAAACACCTGGTTTGGAAAGCGGACGGCGACGTGAGCTTTCCTGTCTATGAAAACGGCTTCGCGGCAGTGGAGGCGGAATACGTCTTCCGCATCGGCAAAGACGCCCCGCCCGACAAAACCGAGTGGAAGCGCGAGGAAGCAGCAGCGCTGATCGGCGCGATGCATATCGGCGTCGAACTCGCGGGCAGCCCGCTGGCGACCATCAACGATCTGGGCGCGACAGTCGTCGTCTCCGATTTCGGCAACAATCACGGCCTCATCCTTGGGCCGGAAGTGCAAAACTGGCGCGCTAAGCTCGAAGCCGGGATGACCGCCGAAACCTTCATCGACGGCGCATCGGTTGGCAAAGGCGGCGCGAATGCCGCCGATGACGGCCCGCTCGATGCCCTCGTGTTTCTGGCCCAACACCTGGCCAAGCGCGGCAAGCCGTTGAAGGCAGGCCAACTCATCTCCACCGGCGCAGTGACGGGCGTACACGATATCCGCATCGGCCAACGTTCGCGCGTGAGCTTCAATGGATCTGGCGATATCCTCTGTTCGGCGGTGAAAGCCGCGCCGAACGGAAAGGGCTTCGCATGATTTCGCGGCGGCTGCTGCTAGGTTCGGGAGCGCTGGCGGCGGTCGGCGCAGGGACCGCGCTCGCCCAAGCAAACGGCGGCGTCGTCACCGCTGTCGATGTGCATCCGACCGATTACCCGACCGTCGAAGCCGTGCGCTGGATGGGCGCGGAAATCGAGCGCGAAACCGACGGACGAATTTCCTTCCGGCTCTATCCCTCAGGCCAGCTCGGCAGCGAGACCGACACCGTCAATCTCGCGCGCTACGGCGTCATCGATATCGCGCGCGTTTATCTCGGCGCCGTCAACAACATGTTTCCAGCGACGCGGCCGCTCGCACTGCCCTACACGTTCCGCGACGAAGCCCACATGCGCAACGTCTGCGATGGGGCGATTGGACGGGAAATTCTCGCCAGCTTCCAGCGCCGCGGCCTCGTCGGCCTTGCTTTCTACGATTCCGGTTTGCGCTCGATGTACAATGTGCGCCGTCCGATCGTGACGCCGGCGGACATGCGCGGGCTCAAAGTACGCGTGCCGCGCGCCGACATCTTCATGGAAATGCTCGACGCCATGGGCGCGAACGCAACGCCGATCCCGTTCGGCGAAGTGTTCACGGGCTTGCAAACGCACTTGATCGATGCGGCGGAGAACAATTGGGCGACGTATCAGTCGACGCGGCAATACGAGGTCGCACGCTTCTGGTCCGAGACCAAGCATTGCTGCGCGCCGGAAGCGTTGCTGATGTCGAAGGCGCGCCTCGATGCATTCTCACCGGCTGACCGGGAACTGATTTTGGCCAAGGCGACGGAATCCGTCGCGGTGATGCGCGGGCTCTGGGACACGAAACAAACCGCAGCGAAGCAAACCGTGCTCGACGCCGGGATCGCCGCAAACGAAGTCGATATCGACGCCTTCAAACGCGCCGTGGAGCCGATGCGGCGACGCTATCTCGCAGAACCGGACATTGCTGCGGCGCTGCGGCGTATCGACGACCACGACTAACGATCGCCGCAAAGGCGACGAGGGGAAGGAAAATGGCAGGATCCAACGCGCTCACTGGCGCCTTCACGGCGCTTGCGAAGCTCGCGATCATCATCGCGGCAACGTCGCTCTGCGTAATGGTGTTGGTGCTGCTGTGGCAGGTGATCGGGCGCTATGCGCTGAACGATTCACCGGGCTGGACCGAGCCGGTCGCTTTGATTCTGATGAGCGTTTCGGCGTTGTTCGGCGCGGCGATCGCGGTGCGGCGCGAGTCGCACTTTAACTTTCCGACGCTCGTAGAAGCAGCGCCGGCGCCTCTGCGCGCTGCGCTGAAAGTCATGTCGCGACTGATCGCACTCGGTTTCGGCGCAGCGCTCGCCGGCTATGGCGGATTTCTGATGGCAGATTCGTGGAGCGTGCCGATGGCGGGCGCGCCGGCGCCGGAGGGGCTTTCGTATGTTGGCGTTTGCCTCGGCGGCGCGCTGATCGCGCTCTTTGCGCTTGAGCGGCTGATAAGCGGCGATCCGCCAGAGGAAGCGCACTAATGGAAATCGCGATCCTCTTTGGCGTTTTCGCGCTGCTTCTGGTGCTCGGCGTGCCGGTGGCGTTCTCAATCGCGGCGGCGACGCTGGCGACGATCTTGTATCTCGACCTGCCGCCGATCGTTGTCGTGCAGCAATTGGGATCGGGCTTTAACAAAGTCTCGCTGCTGGCGATCCCGCTGTTTATCTTCGCCGGCGAACTCATGCTGCGCGGAGGGATATCCGAGCGCCTGATCTCCCTCGCCTCTTCTCTTGTTGGGCATTTGCGCGGCGGCTTGGGGCAAGTCAGCGTCGTTGCGTCGACCTTATTCGGCGGCGTGTCGGGTTCGGCGTTGGCGGATGTGTCCGCCATCGGCTCGACCATGATCCCGCAAATGGAAAAGCGCGGCTTCTCCAAAGACTACGCCGTCGATGTGACGATTTCGGCGGCGTTGGTGGCGTTGTTGTTGCCGCCGTCGCACAATCTCATTCTCTACTCAGCCATCGCAGGCGGCGGCGTTTCGATCGCGGACTTGTTTGCGGCGGGTATCGTGCCGGCGTTGCTGCTGGCGCTCGGCGTGATGATTGCGGCGTATGTGCTGGCGCGCATCCGCAACTACCCGACCGAGGCGTTTCCGGGTTTCGGCGCAGTAGGCGTGCGCTTCATCGCGGCGATACCGGGCTTGTTGTTGATCTTTGTGATCTTCGGCGGCATCCGCGCCGGCATTTTCACGGCGATCGAAAGCGCCGCGGTCGCGGTTGTGTACGCGTTGCTCGTCACGCTTCTGGTTTATCGCGGAATGGGCTGGGGGGCCTTTTTCGGCGCGGTGGCGCACGCGGCGCGTTCATCCGGCGCGGTGCTGTTCGTGATCGGCGCTGCCGGCGCGTTCGGCTGGCTGATGGCGTATCTGCAAATTCCATCCATGGCGGTGGAAGCGCTGCAAGGCGTCACGGACAACAAGACGCTCGTGCTGCTGATGATGCTGGCTATCCTGTTGGTGCTCGGCACCTTCATGGATCTCGCGCCCATGATCATCATCTGCACGCCAATCTTCCTGCCAGTGGCGCGCGCTTTCGACGTCGCGCCCCTGCACTTCGGCGTCATCCTGGTGCTGGCTGCCGGCATCGGCCTGATCACGCCGCCGGTGGGATCCGTGTTGTTTGTCGGCTCGGCGATCGGGCGGATCACCATAGCGGAAGCGATGAAGTCGATCTGGCCGTTCTATCTGGCGGCGATCACTGTACTGCTGCTGGTGACGTTCATCCCGGCGCTCTCGCTAACGCTACCGGCGCTCTGGCGCTAAGCCGAAGCGCGCAGCATACGTTCGAGAGATGCGACGCCATGTTCGATGGCGGCGTCCTTCGACTGACCTTCGAGCGCTTTCTCAAGCTTGCCTTCGAGCATCAAGGTGGCGAGGCCGTGGACTGTTGACCATGCGGTGAGGATGACCGAGCGCGCCTCGTGACGGCTCACGGCGGCGACCTCCTCTGCGACGTTCGCCAACACTTCGAACGCGCCCTTCGCACACGCCGCTGCTTCGTCGTGGCGATCTTCACGCACATGCTCTGAGCGGAACATGAGCTTGAAGTGCGCGGGATTGTTGAGCGCGAAGTTTAGGTAAGCGCGGCCGATCGCGCTCAAGCGCGCAAATGGATCGGCGGCACCATCGAGGGCGGCGAGCGAGTCATCGCGCAGGCGCGTGAACCCTTCAGCGACAATCGCCGCCATGATCGACTCGCGATCGGGAAAGTGGTGGTACGGCGCCTGGTGGCTGACGCCGGCGCGGCGCGCCACCTCCCGCATCGAAAAGCCCTCAAGCCCCTCGGACGCGATCAGCCCAAGGCTGGCGTCGAGGATCGTGCGGCGAAGATTGTCCGGAGCGACTCTCACCGGGCTTCAATAAATCTTCGCTTGACAGTGTCAAGCTCCAAGCTAGACAGTGTCAAGAATACGGCAGCCGGATAGCTCTCCGGGAGGCGAGATCGTGCAGAAAGCCAATTTTTTTCAGTCTCTTACGCTGGGAATTGCAGGGCTCGCGCTGCTCGGGTGCGGCGCCGGCGAGGACGTTGCTGCGCGGCAGGAGAACCAGGGCCCACTAGTCGAGATCGTGGCCGTGCAGCCGCTCTCGGCAGCGGGCACGATCCAGGCGAGCGGCCTCATTGGCTACAAGCGCGAACCGCAATTGGCGTTCACGTCTCCGGGCGTTGTCAGCGCGCTGCAAGTGGACGCGGGCGACGTCGTGCGGCGCGGCCAGCGACTTGCCGTGCTTCGCCGCACAAGCGTCGGCTCGAACACCGATGAGGCAGCTCTCGCACGCGCAAACGCCGTTCGCGATTTGGAACGCACGCAAGAATTGTTCGATCGCGGGTTTGTTTCGCAAGCGCGCCTCGATGATGCGCGGCTCGCGGTTGAACGCGCACGCGATACTTCAACGCTCACCGCGCCTGCCGATGGCGTCGTGCTGCGCCGGCTGGCGGAGACCTCGCAAACAGTGGCCGCCGGCGCGCCGATCTTCATATTCGGCGAAACCGCGTCCGGCCTTGTGGTGCGGGCGCCGGTGTCCTCCACCGAAGCAGCGCGCGTGCGTGTTGGCGATCTCGCCAGTGTGAGCGTAGCCGGCGGGGCGCCGCTGCAAGGGCGCGTGACGCGCGTTGGCGCCAAGGGCGCGGACGGCACGGGCGCTTTCGAGGTCGAAGTCGACATCACCGGTGCTGAAGGGCTGCGGAGCGGCACAGTTGCGCAAGTCGAGATCGCCGCGGCAGCTGGCGCCGCGCAGGAATCGGCAATCTTGGTGCCGACATTGTCATTGCTGGATTCACGCGCTGACCAAGGCGTGGTGTTCGTCGTGGACGCCGACAACATCGCCAGACGACGCAGCGTGCGCACATCGGGTGTTACGCAAGACGGCGTGCTCGTCGTCGAAGGCCTCGCGGCAGGCGACCGCGTCGTCTCCGCTGGCGCTGCTTATGTGCAGGACGGCGCCACGGTGCGCATCGCGGCCGCTAGCTAAATGCAGGCGCTCACTCGCTTCTTCGTCGACCGCTGGCAGTTCACCACGGTTCTCTTCCTGCTGCTCGGCGCGCTGGGCGTGGGCGCCATCCTGGCGATCCCCAAGGCGGAAGATCCGATCGTTGAATTTCCTGGCGTCGCCGTCGCCGTGGTGTTGCCTGGCGCCGATGCCGAGCAGATGGAGCGGCTCGTCGCGATTCCGATCGAAGACGCCATAAACGCCATCGAAGACATCCGCGAAATCCGCTCCTCCAGCCGCGCTGGCGTGGCGGTGATTTCGGTGGAGTTCAATTGGGGCGCCGACGCTGAAGAGAAATTCGGCGAAGTCGTGCGCGAGCTTAACCTCGTGCGCCCGCGCCTGCCGGACGGCATCGTCGATATCCGCTCGCGCCGCTTCAATCCGGCGCAAACCAGCATCGTGCAAGTGGCGTTGACCAGCGACGACGCGCCATTTCGGCAACTGGAATCTTACGCCAAGGCACTGCGCGACTCGCTTGAGCGCGCGCCAGGTGTGCAGCAGGCGGAAGTGTGGGGCGCCCCGCCCGCAGAAGTGCGTGTCGCTGCAAACCTCGATCAGCTCGCTGCCTATCGTTTGCCGCTAACGGCGGTGGCGGACGCCTTGCAGCGCGAAGGCTTGGACACACCGATCGGCGCTGTCGAAGCGGGCGGGCGGCGGTTTAACGTGCAGGCCTCCGGCTCCTACAACAGCATCGATGAAATTCGCGGTGTGGCTTTGCGCGCGGATCGCGGCTCAGTGCTGACCGTAGGCGATGTGGCGGAGGTTGGTTGGGCGAACGACGAGCGCGCCCACATCACTCGCTTCAACGGCCAGCGCGCCGTCTTCGTCAGCGCCCGCACCCGTTTGGGCGAGGACATCTTCCCTGTTCTGGAAGGCGCCCGCGCGCGCATCGAGGCGTTTAGCGAAACGCTCCCCGAAAATATCACGCTGCATCGAGGCTTCGACCAGTCCGAAACAGTAAGCCAACGGCTCGGTAGTCTTGCGCGCGATTTCGGCATTGCCATCGTGCTCGTTCTGCTGACGCTGCTGCCGCTCGGTTTGCGCGCATCGGCGGTAGTGATGGTCTCCATCCCGCTCTCGCTGGCCATGGGCGTCACCGCGATGCACGCGCTTGGCTATTCCCTGAACCAGCTTTCAATTGCTGGCTTCGTGCTGGCGCTCGGGCTTTTGGTGGATGACAGCATCGTCGTCACCGAAAATATCTCGCGGCACTTGCGCAACGGCCTGGCGCCCCGCGAAGCGGCGATCGCCGGCGTGCAAGAAATCAATATCGCGGTGATCGGCTGCACTGCGACGCTGTTGCTGGCGTTTCTGCCGATCATGGCGCTGCCGGAAGGCGCCGGCGCATTCGTGCGATCGCTGCCGGTGGCGGTCGTCGTCACGATCATCGCATCGCTTATCGTAGCACTAACGATTATTCCGTTCTTGGCGAGCCGCTGGCTGCCGCGGGACGCCGCCGGCAAACATAACCCGTTCCTCGATACGCTAATGGGCGCGATCCATGCGTTCTACCGCCCCGCTCTGCATCTCGCGTTGATGCATCCGCGCAAGACGGTGATCGTGGCGCTTGCGGGTTTCGTGTTGTCGCTAGGCCTGATCCCGAAGCTCGGGTTTAGTCTCTTCCCAGAGAACGACAGTCCCTACTTCCTTGTAGAGATCGAAACGCCGCAAGGCGCTGCAGTGAGCGAGACTGACCGCGCCGTGCTCTTCGTCGATAACGTGTTGGCATCGCATCCCGAGATCGAGTGGCGCTTTGCCAATTCCGGACGCGGCAACCCACAGATTTTCTACAACGAGATTCCGCCGGAGCAATTGTCCAATGTCGGCCAAGTGTACGCGCGCTTCGGCGAGTGGCATCGCCGTGAAGGCATGGCGAAGCTGGAAGAAATTCGCGCGCAGCTGGATCAATATGCCGGGGCGCGGATCAACCTCCGCCGCTTCACCAACGGCCCGCCGATTGAGGCGCCGATCGCAGTACAAATCAGCGGCGCCGATCTTTCCGCTATCGGCGAGATCGCGGCCGAGGTCGAGCGCATCGTGCGCGAGACGCCTGGCACACGCGATATTGCCAACCCGATGGCCGAGCGATTGATCGACCTCGATCTCGGGATCGATGACGCTGAAGCCGCTTTGCGCGGCGTTCCCGCCGGCTCTATCGACCAAAGCCTGCGGATCGCCATCGGCGGCGCGCCGGTAGCGCAATTCCGCGATCCGGCAGGTGACGCCTTCCCGGTCGTGCTCCGCGCACCGCGCGACAATGCAATGCCCGTCTCGGCGCTTGACCACCTCTACGTTTGGAACACCAGCGGCGAAGCCCTGCCGCTGAGCGAAATCTCCGAACCTCAGATGGAAAGCGGCCCGGCCTCGATCGACCGCCTCCAGCGTCAGCGCACAGCGACGGTGAGCGCCTACACGCAAAGCGGCTATCTGACGACCAATGTCACCGCCGATGTCGCCGAGCGGATCGATGCGATTTCACTGCCCTCCGGCTATGCGATCAATTTCGGCGGTCAGGCTGAAGCGCAGCAGCGCAGCTTCTCGGGACTTGGCCCGGCCATCCTCATCGCGATGTTCGGCATCATGGCCGTGTTGCTCTTGGAGTTCGGCACATTCGCCGTGACCGGCGTCGTCGCCTTCGTCATTCCATTCGGGATCATGGGTGGATTAATCGCACTCTGGATCGGCGGCGAGTCTCTGTCGTTCACCGCCATCATCGGCTTCATCGCGCTGATCGGCATCGAAATCAAAAACTCCATCCTTCTGGTAGAGTTCGCCAATCAACTGCGCGAGCGCGGCGTGGCTTTGGGAGAAGCCATCGAGCGGGCCGGGGAAGTGCGCTTCCTGCCTGTGCTGCTGACCAGTGCGACAGCGATCGGCGGCATGACGCCGCTCTTGCTGGAAGATTCGCCGCTGTTCTCGCCGATCGCCATGGTGCTGATTGGCGGTTTGATTAGCTCGACCTTGATCGCGCGGATCGTAACGCCGGCGATGTATTTGCTGCTGGCGCCTAAGGATAAGGAAGAAGCGGCGGCCTAGTTCGGTGTCGAGGCGATAACGACTGTGCGCTCGAGGCCCGTGTCGCGGTGTACGAGTGCCGCGCGATAAGCCGGCACGTGCTCCATCGAGAGAATGGCGGGCGGGCTCGGGTAGCGCATCGCAGCGACGTCATGCCAGAGGCTGCCAGCCGGCCAAGCCTTGGCCTGGCGCACGATCTCCGTCACCGCGCCGTAAAACAAAAGCGCACCGCCAGTGCGAAACACGGTGCGCATCGCGACGATGCCGTATTTGCGATAGTCGGCCCGGCCGGCGCCGTCGCGCGTGTAGCGCAAGAAGTTGACCATGGCAGGCGCATACGTGCCGGGACGCGCCAACAGCCGAGTGATGGCGCCTGCACTCGGCATGTGATCAGGATTGAAGCCGATGGATTGCACATCGGTCGCGACGTTCTCAGTCGACGGGCGCGAGAGAATGCCGCTCGCCACCAGAACACGGATCAGCCCGAGCGCAATACGCGGCGGCGAGAATAGGCGCACGCGGGCAATGAAGGCGTCATCAAAGCTTTCAGTGACGAGCGGCGTTGCGCCATCGCCTGCAGCGAGAATGAACCGCGTCCAGTAGGGATCATCGCCGCCGCCGATGAAGACTTGATCGGCGGTCGATGACCAAAGTTTGCACGCATGCGGCGCCAGTGCGCCATCACCGCCGCGCAAAGCGATGAACCAGACTGGCCCCTTCTCGCGCAACACCGGCTCACGCGCACCAATCAGCCACAGAACGGCGACCAAAACGGCCAAGCCAACGACGGCGAGCAAAACCGCGGTCATCTCAGTTCGACCAATAGATGTGTTCTTGCTCTGCGGTCCACGGCGTATTGAGCGGCACATCGATACGCACCGGTCCTTCGATCAAAGCCGGCCACAGCGGCGCCGGCATCGCGGCGTTCTGCGCTTCGATCATCGCGCGCATGGCGGCGACGCGATCCGGGTGCTGTGCAGAGACCTCATTCTGCTCCGTCGGATCGTCGCGCAGATTGAAGAGCCAAACGCGGTTCGGCGTTTCCGAGACTTGGAGTTTCCAATCGCCGTCACGGACGACCCGGTACGGACCAGAACGCCAAAACAGACGTTGACTCGGCGCGCCCTGCGCTTCGCCGCGTAGATACGGAAGTAAGTTCACGCCATCGAGTTGGGGTTGCGCGGGCGCGCCTGCAGCGGCGGCGGCGGTCGCGAAAATGTCCATGTGCGTGGCCGGGCCTGGGATCGTCGCGCCGCGCGGCAGGCCGGCGGGCCAGCGGATGAAGTATGGCGTACGAATACCGCCTTCGAAGAACGTCGATTTCCAGCCACGAAACGGCGCGTTGATGTCGGCGAGGCCGGTGTACCAGGCGCCGCCATTATCGCTGACGAAAACGACGATGGTGTCTTCGTCGAGACCGTTGTCACGGAGCGCTTGCATCACAGTGCCGACACCGCGATCGAGCGCACGGATCATCGCGCCATAGACGCGCTGCGTGTGATCCGGAATTTCGCCAAGCGCGTCGTAATCTTCACGCGTCGCTTGCAGCGGCGTGTGCACGGCGGTGAAGCTCAGATACATGAAGAACGGGCGATTGCGGTTCGCGTGGATGGCGGTCGCCGCCTCTTCCGCCAAATAGTCAGTCATATAGCCGCGCGGACGCATGCGGCGATCACCATCCGCGCCGTGCCAATCCACAGCGTAAGGCAAGTTCGCCCACAAGAAACGATCAATCGGATCGAAATCGAGCCGAGCATTGACGACGTTTGGATCGCTCGGCGGCAAGAACATCGAGGCGCCCTGCATAACGCCAAGCGCTTCGTTGAAGCCTTGCGCCTCCGGGCGCATGTCCGGCACCTCGCCAAGGTGCCACTTGCCGAGCAGCATGGTGTGATAACCGCGATCGCGCAGCATTTCGGCGATCGTCACCTCGCTCGACGGCAAACCGAGAGTTTCGCGCGGCGGCACATCCGCGAGGCGATCCTCATGAAAGATGGGCTGACGCAGCGCGCTCGGATCGGAGTGCGAGATATAGCGCGCAAACTCGGGCGGCGCGGAAGTGAACTCGAAGCCGAAGCGCGTCGGGTAGCGACCTGTCATCAGAGCCGCACGCGAAGGCGAGCACGTTGCGTTGCTTGTGTAGCCCTGCTCGACGATGACGCCATCACGGCCGATCGCGTCGATGTTCGGCGTTTGCACCACGCCGGCGACGCCACCGCCATTTATCGAGATGTCGTTATAGCCGAGATCGTCGACGACGATGACGATGATATTGGGCGCCCGCTCGCCGGCGGACGCCTCAGCCGGGCCTTGCGACCACACCACATCGGTGTTCGCACTGATCGGATGCCGCAAATTGCCGAGGATGCCCGGCAGATAGTACCAATAATTCTGCCAGAGCAAAAACCCACCCAGGCCGAGCAGCGCCAGCGCGCCGCCGACGATCGCAAGACGTTTCATCATACGCCCCTTCAGAAACGCAGCCGGTGAAAGCGATTTATGCCGCCAGCGCTCGGCAACGAGATCACGTCGCCATCACGCATCGCCCAGACCGGGCCGTCAAAAGTCGTGCGCGCATCGCGCTCGAAGGTCGAGGACAGGCCAGGAATTGGCGTTTGTGGCAGCAAGTGCGTGAGCGCTAGCGCGCCTACGCCCGCTTCTTGGGCCACGGCGCCGGCATCTTGCGGGCTGGTGTGATAATCCAGAATGTCGTGGAAGATGACGCCAACATTGGTTCGGCCGCTGCTCTGCGCCGCGCTTTCCATAATGGCGTTCAGGCGCGGTGAAATCGCTTCGTGGATCAGGAGATCGGCGCCACGCGCATTCAGTGCAAGCGAGTCCGAACGCGAGGTGTCGCCACTGATGACTATGCTGCGGCCGCCATACTCAATCCGGAAGCCGACGGCTTCGGTTGGCGCATGGATGACCGGAAACGCCGTAATACGCACGCCATCGGCTTCGTGCAAAACGATCGTAGCGGACCCTTGCGGGATTTCGAATTCGCGTGCGACGAGGCCGCCTCCGGTGGGCGGCATGATCTCAGGGCCGTGGTGATTTGTGCGATAGCCGGAGTCGATTGCATACGCTTCGTTCAAGCCAGCAGCGATGCGCGCGGCGCCTGTGGGGCCGACGAGCTGCAGCGGTGTTTGCGATGTGCCCGTCGCCCAGTGCTGCAACGCCAGCGGCGCAAGTCCGTCGAAATGGTCAGAATGAAGATGCGAGAGGTAAACCGCTTCGACATCGCCAGCGTTCACGCCCATCAGCGCTAAAGTTTCGGCTGCGCCCTCCCCAGCATCGAACACGAACACCCGCTCGCCAGCAACGACGGCTAGGCACGGGCCAGCGCGCGTGCGGTCTGGCAACGGCGAGCCGGTGCCGCAGAACACGGCGTGCAACCCGTCCGGGAGCTGCGCCGAGAGCGAATCGGACATGCCTTGCGCGGCGGCGCGCTGAAGAATGCGGGTCGCGATTTCGCCGCGATAGAAGTATGCGCCCGCGCCGAGCGCGGCGATCAAGGCAATCCCCGCAAGCCACGGCCAAATTTTGCGTGCCATTCGCGTTTCCCCACCCTTGCGCGCGCTCGAATAAATCGGCACTATGGGTGCCACTATATGCAGATCGGCGCCGCCGGTCAATCGCGGGGAGTTGGATATGCGGGTATTGAGAACGCCGGACGAACGCTTCGCGGATCTGCCTGACTTCCCTTACGCACCGCACTACACCGAAATCAGCGGCCCGGATGGCGTGAAGCTCCGCATCGCGCACATTGATGAAGGCCCGCGCGATGCCTCGCCCGTGCTGCTGATGCATGGCGAGCCGACGTGGTCGTTCTTGTATCGCAAGATCGTGGCGGGCTTGGTCACCAAAGGCCATCGCGTCGTTGCGCCTGATTTGGTCGGCTTCGGCCGTTCGGACAAACCAGCAGAACGCGAGGACTATACGTACGAGCGGCACGTCACATGGATGAGCGATTGGCTGGTCGCCAACGACCTCAAAGATATCACGCTGTTCTGCCAGGACTGGGGCGGCCTGATCGGACTGCGTTTGGTCGCCGCGTTTCCGGAGCGCTTTGCGCGCGTCGTCGTCGCCAATACCGGGCTGCCGACAGGCCACGGCGCGACACCGGGTTTCGAAGCATGGCTCGCCTTTAGCCAAGGCGTGCCGGAGTTTCCCACGAGCCAGATCGTCAATGGCGGCGCCGTGCGCACGCTCTCCGAAGCAGAGCGCGCCGCATACGACGCGCCGTATCCCGATGAGAGCTACAAAGCCGGCGCGCGCGTCTTTCCGGCTTTGGTGCCGGTGCGCGAAGGCATGGCATCGGTGCAAGAAAACATTGCCGCGTGGGCCGTGCTCGAGAAATTTGACAAGCCGTTCCTCACGGCGTTCAGCGACAGCGATGCCATCACCAAGGGCGGCGAAAAGCCATTCCAAACCAAAGTGCCCGGCGCAAAGGCGCAAGAGCATGTCACTATCGTCGGCGGCGGACACTTCCTGCAGGAAGATCAACCCGAGCAGATCGCCGACGTCATCGATGCGTTCGTTGCCCGAACGCGTTGAGCTGATGGCGACAAAAGCGGAAACCACGGAGACCGACGGCCGGCGCCTGCGCGCCGATGAGAGCCGCCGGCGTATCGCGCAAGCGATGCTCGATCTGGTGCGCGAAGGCGAAGTGACGCCCAGCGCCGAGACCGTGGCCGAGCGCGCTGGCGTCGGCAGACGCACGGTGTTTCGGCTCTTCAACGATATGGAGGGCGTGTACCGGGAGATGCACGCGATCATGGTGGCGAAGCTCGCGCCGATGTTCGCGGCGCCGTTCGATGGCGCGACGTGGCGCGAACGACTTGATGAAGTCATTGAGCGACGCGCCCGCATGTTCGAGGAAATGCTGCCGATAAAATCTGCGGCCGACGCGCACCGCTATCGCTCTGCGTTTCTGCAGAATGAGCACAAAAAGCTTACACGGCTGCAGCGACAGACGATGCTGGCGGTGCTTCCTGAAGCAATTGCCGCGCAAGCTGAGCGCATCGAAGCGCTGGACTTGGCGTTGAGCTTTGAAGCATGGCGGCGCTTGCGTCAGGAGCAGCGGCTGCCGCCGCGGCAAGCCGCGGTCGTGCTGCGCAGGATTGTGCGCGCGCTGATGGGCTAGCGGGCGCGCAGCTTTGGTGGGAGCATGCGCGCGCATGAACATCAATCCCGACCGCGTGCCGGTTATCGTCGGCGCTGCACAGGTCAACGATAGGCCAAATGATCCGTTTGCCGGATTGGATTCGCTTGGCTTGATGGCAGCGGCCGCGCGCGGCGCTGATGGTGACGCAGGTGGCGGCTGGTTAAGCGCGTTGGACTCGGTCGCAGTCGTCGATCAACTCTCCTTTCCAGAACTCGGCGATCTCTCATCCAAGCTAGCCGCCGAACTCGGTGCAACTCCGCAGCTTTGCTACAAATCGCGCTACCCGAGTGGCGCGAGCCCCATTCGCATGCTGAACGAGGCGGCAACGCGGATTGCTGCAGGCGAAATCGAATCCGCTCTCATCGCCGGCGGCGAGGCGCTAAGAACGGCAGCACAGCGTAAAGCAGCGCGCGGTGATCAAGGCGAAGACGCGATGCGCGCGGCCTCAACGCGTCGCAGACCAGAAGCAGCGCTGGACTACGGATTGGTAACGCCCACGGACATTTATCCCCTCTACGAAAACGCCACGCGTGCGGCATGGGGCCAGACGTTGGCGGAGGCGCAGCGCGAGAGTGCGGAGATGTGGTCGCGTATGTCTGAGGTCGCGGCGCGCAATGAGCATGCGTGGTTGCGCAAAGCGATTTCGGCTGAAGACATTCTGACAATCTCGCCCGACAATCGCCCGATCGCGTTCCCCTATTCCAAGCTGATGGTGGCCAACTCCTCTGTGAACCAAGGCGCGGCGTTCATCGTCACGAGCCTTGCAGCAGCAAAGCGGCACGGCATTGCGGAAGATCGCATAGCTTATGTCGGCTACGGCGCGGCGGCGGATGAGCCGGGCGGCGTGATGGCGCGCGATCATTACAGCCGTTCCGCCAGTATGATCGTGTCGCTAACGCGCGCGCTTGAAGTGAACGGCGCGCAAACAGCGGATTTCGATGCCGTCGAGCTCTACTCCTGTTTTCCATGCATTCCGAAAATGGCACGGCGAGTGCTAAATTGGCCGAGCGATCAGCCAGTGACGGTGTTCGGCGGATTGACGTTCGGCGGCGGGCCGATCGGCAATTATATGAGCCACGCGGTGGCGAGCATGCTGGAGGCGCTGCGCGGCGGCGCCCGGCGGGGTTTGCTGTTCGCCAATGGCGGGTTCGCCAACCAGAACCACACCATCGTTCTAACCAGGGATCCAGCAGGCGCGGCATCCACACCGCGCTCTTTCGATTTTCACGCCGATGCTGACAGCGCTCGCGATCCCATTCCAACATTGGCGGAAGAGTACGCAGGGTCGGCGACGATTGAGACGTACACAGTGCTTTATCGGCGTGATGGCAGCGTTCGCGTTGGCGTCATTGTAGCGCGGTCACCCGCGGGAGAGCGCGTTCTTGCGCACGTGCCGCCGGAAGACATGCAAATCCTGGCGTTTCTCACCGATGGCACTGCCGAGCCAGTGGGCGCGTCGGGCCATGTTCGTCGTGAAGGCGCGCACGCGATCTGGCGTATGTGAGGGTCACGGCCCAGGCGCGATCAACGCTGTGCGAAAGCCGATGTGCGACGTGCCAAGATCAGCTTCCTGTGGTTGCCGCGCCGATGGCGTGTAGCGCGCGCAGAAATTTGGCGCGCACAGGAATGAGCCGCCCTTTATCGCACGCACGCCGAGCGCAGGGTCGGCTTCGTTCACACCGTTCGGAAACTGCGCGCGCATGGCGGCCGATGGTTGATGCGTCGGGTAATACGGCGTCGAGGTCCATTCCCAAACATTGCCGAGAATATCGTGCAGGCCCAAGGCATCGGCCTCGAAACAGCCGGCGGGCGCTGTGCGTAAAAAGCCATCTTCGCTTGTATTACGGAACGGAAAAACGCCCTGCCACGTGTTCGCGCCATAGCGAGCCGCGCCACCTTCGCCGGCAGAAACGGCGACATCGCCGCCAAGACGCGCGGCATGCTCGTATTGCTCTTCCGTTGGCAGCACGCGGCCTGCCCAATCGGCATAGGCGCTAGCGTCGGCGTAAGTGACGTGCACGACCGGATGGGTGGGTTCGTTGCTACTGCCGGGGCCAAGTGGATGGCGCCAATCGGCGCCGCTCACATATGACCATGCGCTCGCGCCAAAGACGGCCGAGCCGGGCCCACCTTTTTCCGCCGGCTGGCGCTCAGCCTCTGTGACATAGCCCGTAGCGCCAACAAACGCTGCAAACTGCGCGTTGGTGACTTCGTGGCGATCGAGCCAGAAGCCTTCGACGTTGGCGGTGTATGCCGGCGTTTCTTCCGGATGCCCGGCGCCCCCTCCCATCTCTACGTCGCCGCCAGGGATCCAAACCATGCCGCCACGCTCATTCGCCCATTGGGTGACCCCCGCACAGACGCGTGACCCATCAACAGAGCGCGGCGCACAGGACGCAAGCGCAGCCACGAGTGCGAGCGATAGCAACCCGCCGCTGCAGGCATTCATTCGCAAGGGCGCTGGCCGAGCGACGACGCGACATTCTGACCACGGGACGCGCATGCATTCTTGCCTTCGCCGCTCTGGGCTTCCAACTGCGCAACATAAGCACTGTCTGAGAAATTAATTCTGTCTATACTCACGCTCAAGCACTTAGGAGGCGGCCTTTCGTGCGGCGCCCAGAGCCCGCGCGCGCTTGCTCGTCGAATGTTCTCCTGTCGCACGGATTCCGACGGCTAATGGCAAAAACCCCAACCCCGTATGGCGACAGCACACCGGCGCCCGTAAAGCCCGAGGTGGTGGCGCCGCCGCCTGTGTTGCGAGATGAGCTCCCTTACCGCTTGCGGCAACAAGCGATCCTCGGCGAATTTGGCCGTTTCGCAATGCAATCGCGCGACCTTGATAAAATTCTTCAGCATGCTGCCGAGTTATGCGCGGAAGGGCTTGAGGCGCCGTACGCAAAGGTTCTGGAATACATCCCACAAGGAAACCGTCTTGAGGTGCGTGCTGGCGTCGGCTGGGCGCCCGGCTCTATCGAAGATGTTGCGCTAGGGGCGGACTTAGAATCTCCGGCAGGCTACGCGTATCATACCGGTCAATCTGTGATCTCTAACCACTTGCACGAGGAGGCTCGGTTCCGAACCCCTTTATTGCTCGCCAACCATGGCGTGAAACGCGCGATCAATGTCCTGATCGAACGAGGCAACAACCCCGCGCAAAATTACGGCGTGCTGGAAGTGGACAGCCCCGATCCCGGACAGTTCGATCGGCCAGACGCTGATTTCCTCGCCGTTTTTGCTGGTCTCGTAGGCATCGCAATCGAACGGCAACAAGCCGACGCGAAGCTCGCTCAGGCGTTGGAGTATCAGGCCCTGCTAACGCGCGAGATGAGCCACCGGGTCAAAAACAGTCTTATGTCGGTGGTGAGCTTGCTCCGCGTGCAATCGCGGGGCGCACAATCCGAGGAAGTCGAGCATGCTCTCGACGACGCGAGTTCGCGCGTCGAGACGATCGCGCAGGTGCATGATCATTTGTGGCGCGGCGAGGCGATCAGCTTCATCGAGCTCAGCGATTTTGTAAGCGAACTCTGTAAGAAAATGAATGAGACGACACCTGCCCACACGATTAGCTGTGAGGCCGATGCGCTCGTGCTTTCGGCCGATCACGCGGTGCCGCTTGGTCTGCTGATCAATGAGCTCGTAACCAACGCCTCCAAATACGCTTACCCTGACGGGTCAGGCATAATCAAAGTTTCCGCGCGCAAGCGAGAGGGGCACTTGGAGATCGAAGTGGCGGATCAGGGCGTGGGGTTGCCCGAAGGGTTTAACATCGACCAACCTCGTAAAAGCCTTGGGTTCAGACTGATTAGCGGCTTTGTTCGCCAGCTTGGTGGGCGCTTACTTGTCGGGAAGAACGAGCCAAGTGGTGCGCGTTTTACGGTCGAAATGCCCATTCTGGATCAAGCCAACTGACGTGGCACGTTTGGCTTGAACAGGCAAAAAACAGGAATTCCATTGCAACCGTTCGTTTTTTGCGCTAAAAGGCGCTTATCGAATTCGTACTGGTTCGGATATTTCCTTCGCCTGTGGTCAGCTCTTTGAGCAAGTCGCGGCCCCGGACCTACCCTTCACCATCCTCGAGCTTGGTCACGTAGCGCATCTGCGCGCCGTGAATTCTGTATACAAGGCACTCTCAATGACTACTGGAACCGTGAAATGGTTTAACAGCCAAAAAGGCTTTGGCTTCATTCAACCTGACAATGGCGGCCCGGACGTTTTCGTCCACATTTCCGCCGTCGAACGCGCGGGCTGGACTTCGCTTGCCGAAGGCCAAAAGCTCAGCTTCGAAAGCGAAAAAGACAGCCGCAGCGGCAAGATGTCGGCCGGCCAGCTCGTCGCCGCCTAAAGAATGATCTGCGTAACGGCATAAGCCGAGGCGCAAGCATTTATCGATTGTGGGGCGGGTCGGCTTGCGTCGACCCGCCTCGCTTCTTTGCAGAACTCTAGGAGTCGCTATGACAACCTCGCTCTTCGCAGTCGGACAAAGCGTCTCCGTCGCTGTTTCCAAACTGTATCGTCACCCCGAAGGCGCTTATCGCGTCATAGGCGCGATGCCGAATTCCGGCGGCTCAACGCTCTATCGCATCAAAGGCGATCTTGAGAAGTTTGAGCGAGTCATCGCCGAGATCCATCTCACCGAAGCCTGAACGAGCACGAGCGCCGAGGGAACCACACCTTCGCGCCCGAGTTTACCTGCCCTCGCAACGCCGCGGAGGCAGGCATGATCAAATGGGCTCTGATATTTCTCGTCATCGCGCTCGTAGCGGGCCTTTTTGGGCTGTCAGGCCTCGCAGGCGCGGCCGTTGATATTGCGATGTTCCTATTTGGCGCAGCGCTGCTGATTTTCCTCGTGCTGCTCGTGCTCGGCTACACGGTTTACAAGAAGATCACCTAATCGCCGTGAGCGGGTTGCCGACCTAACCGGTTTGAAATCCCACCGTATGCAACTCAATCATCTCGGGCGGCGTTCGCCTCCATAAGGAGCGGCGTCATGGGCGAATACACTCGAATAGATGGCATCGGTCACACCGACTGCTTGCCAATATGAGAATTGCCCAGATCGCACCTCTCGCGGAGAGCTGCCCGCCTGCGCTGTACGGCGGCACCGAGCGCGTCGTTTCCTACATAACCGAAGAACTCGTTGACCAAGGCCACGAGGTAACGCTGTTCGCGAGCGGCGATTCCATCACGGCAGCCGAACTCGATGCTTGCTCCGATCGGGCGTTGCGACTGAGCCCCCATGTCATCGATGCCCTGCCGCACAACATGGTCATGCTGGAAAAGGTCGCCCGGCGTGCGCACGAGTTCGACGCATTACATTTCCACATCGATCTCATGCACGCCCCAGTGGTGCGCAGCTTCGCGCACCGAACCGTCACAACGCTCCACGGCCGGCTAGATCTCCCCGATCTCCGCCCCTTCTACGCCGCATTCCCCAATCTCCCACTCGTCTCCATCTCCCATTCACAGCGCCTACCCATGCCGCCCGTGAACTGGATCGGCAATGTGTACCACGGCCTGCCGCGCGATCTGCTGTCGTTCCAATCTGCATCACAAAGTGGCGGTTATCTCGCGTTTCTCGGCCGCATCTCGCCGGAGAAACGGCCAGATCGCGCTATCGAGATCGCGGCGCGCGCCGGGTTGCCGCTCAAGATCGCAGCGAAGATCGATCGCGTGGATCGCGCTTACTGGGACGATTGCATCGCGCCGCTCGTGCGAGCTCATCCGAACGTCGAGTACGTGGGCGAGATTGGCGAACATCAGAAAGCGAGCTTTCTAGGCGCTGCACGGGCCTTGCTGTTCCCGATCGACTGGGAAGAGCCGTTCGGCTTGGTGATGATCGAGGCTATGGCTTGCGGAACGCCCGTGATCGCCTTTGGTCGGGGCTCGGTGCCTGAGGTCATCGACGACGGCGTGACCGGCTTCATTGTGCACACTGTCGACGAAGCGGTTGGCGCACTTGAAAAGATTGGCGGTCTGGATCGCGCCGCTGTGCGCAAGAGGTTTGAGACACGCTTCACTGTTGAGCGCATGGTGCGCGACTATGTTGATATTTATGCGGGCTTCACCGCCGAGCCGATGACGCAAGCGTTTGTCGCCACCGACCGGCCCGCGCCCGAGCAACTCGCTCTCTAAGCGGGAGAACTGATTGACCATTTTGAGCAAAGCATCAGCCGAGGCGGAGATCGCCGCATTGGACACCGGCCCTATTTTGGTGCCAGCAGAGACCTCTCTACAGGAGCACAGACCGCGGGCGCTGAAACACGGCGACACCTTCGCGGTGTACGACCACAATGGCGATATTCTCGCGGGCGCCGGAAGCCCCGAAGGTCTCTTCCATGCCGACACTCGATATCTCTCGCGCCTCCAGCTTTCCATAAACAACGCGCGTCCGATGCTGCTGAGTTCCGGCCTGCGCGACGACAACGCGGCCTTGATCTGCGACCTGTCGAATCCCGATTTGCACGATTCCACAGGGCGTTGCGTGCTGAAGCACGATCAGCTTCACATCCGCCGTGTCAGGCTGTTGTGGGATGCGGTTGCATACGAGCGTATTGCGCTGAAGAATTTTGATCAGGCGCCGCTTCGCATTCGCCTGGCCCTCACGTTCGCCGCAGATTTCGCCGACATCTTCGAGGTCCGCGGCGCGACCCGGGCCCGCCGAGGCCGCCACGAAAAGGAAAAGCTCAGCGCAGATTCGGTGACCCTTGCCTACACCGGCCTAGATGATCGGCTCCGCGAAACTCAGTTAAGGTTCGAACCGGCGCCGACGACACTCAAATCGCACTTTGCCGAATACCTTATCGACCTTGCGCCCGGAGAGACCAAGGCGCTCTTTATTGAGATTGGCTGTGACCCACTGCCACCGGTCCAATCCGCGCGCCGCGCGTTTTTTCGCGCCTTCGTAAACGCACGCAGAAGCTTGCGAGCGTCCTCATCACTGGCGGCGTCGATCGACACATCGAATGAGATCCTCAACGAAGCCATGCGCCGTAGCGTGTCCGATCTCTACATGTTGTGCACGCAAACACCCGAAGGGCTATTTCCGTACGCTGGCATTCCATGGTTCAGCACCGCGTTCGGGCGCGACTCCATCATCACTGCGCTGCAGACGCTATGGTTCGATCCGTCCATCGCGAGAGGCGTCCTGGGACATCTGGCGGCCAATCAGGCGACAGAGATTGATCTGCATGCAGATGCAGAGCCCGGAAAAATTTTACACGAGTTGCGGCGCGGCGAGATGGCGGAGCTGGGAGAAGTCCCCTTCCGCCGTTATTATGGCAGCGTCGATTCCACGCCGCTGTTTGTCATGCTGGCCGGCGCTTATCTGGAACGCACGGACGACATCGAAACGCTCCGCGAGCTTTGGCTGAACATCGAAGCGGCGTTGAACTGGATCGATGAGTACGGCGACCGTGATCGCGATGGCTTCGTTGAGTATTTCCGCCAAACCGATGAAGGACTCGCCAATCAAGGCTGGAAAGATAGCCAAGATTCCATCTCACACGCGGATGGCGCCCTCGCGCAAGGACCGATCGCGCTGGTGGAGGTCCAAGCCTACGTCTATGCGGCGTGGCGTGCCGCAGCCGATATTTCGCGGCGGCTAGGAGATGACACGCGGGCAAAGCACTTGGACACCCGCGCAGAAGCACTCCGCCGCCGCTTTGACACGCACTTCTACGATGAAGCGCTTGGCACCTATGTGCTGGCGCTCGACGGTGAAAAGCGGCCGTGCCGTGTGCGCAGTTCAAATGCTGGACACGCGCTGTTCGCTGGAATCGCATTTCCAGAGCGTGCGGCGACGGTCGCCAGCACGCTGATGGGTTCGTTCTCCGGTTTCGGCATTCGTACATTGGCGACATCGGAAGCGCGCTACAATCCGATGAGCTACCACAACGGCTCGATCTGGCCGCACGACAACGCGCTTATAGCAGCCGGCTTCGCGCGCTACGGACTGCGCCAGCAAGCCGCGCAAATCTTTGAAGGCCTGTTCGAGGCGTCCACCTATATGGACCTTCGCCGTCTGCCCGAACTCTTCTGTGGATTTCCGCGCCAGCGTGGCGCCGGGCCAGTATTCTATCCGGTAGCTTGTTCACCTCAGGCGTGGGCGACGGCGGCCCCAATCCTCATGATGCAATCCTGCTTGGGACTACGCATCGATCCGCGCGGCAAGCGCGTGAGTTTTGAGCGGCCGACTTTGCCATCCTTCCTGGATGAAGTCGTCGTGCGCGGCCTCTCTGTGGCTGATGCGAGCGTTGACGTTTCTCTCATGCGCTCGGGACAAGACGTGCTTGTGCAAGTCATCCGCCGCTCAGGCGATTGCGAGATCGTCACCACCGCCTGACGGCGGCAGGATCGAAGCTTGTTACGCCTCCATGAACTGCATTGCAGCCAGTTTTGCGTACAATCCGCCCCGCGCGACGAGAGACGCGTGGTCGCCCTCTTCCACTACGCAGCCCGCGTCCATCACGACGATGCGATCCGCCTCCAACACTGTCGCGAGACGGTGAGCAATCACCAGCGTGGTCCGCCCTTTGCGGGCTTCAGCGAGCGCGGCTTGAACATATCGCTCGTTTTGCGCGTCCAGCGCGCTGGTAGCTTCGTCGAGCAATAGCACCGGCGCATCCCGCGCCAGCGCGCGCGCCAACGCCAGGCGCTGGCGCTCTCCACCCGACAGGGCTTTGCCACGATCTCCGACGAGCGCGTCCAATCCGCCTCTTGGTTCTAGGAAAGCCCAGGCTTCGGCGCGCCGCGCCGCGCTTTCGAGCGCAGCGAAACTTGCGTCCGGACGGCCGAGCGCGATGTTTTCGCCCGCTGTTCCGGAAAACAGATGCGCGTCCTGGGACACGTACGAGAAGCGCGTGCGCCAAACGCGTGGATCCGCCTCTTGCGCTTCTACGCCATCAAGCAATAGCCGGCCGGCCTGTGGGTCATAGAAACGCAACAACAGCCGAAACACCGTACTCTTGCCAGCGCCGGACGGGCCGACCAGTGCAACGGTTTCACCAGGCTTCACCGTCAGCGAGAAGTCCCGCAATGCCGAACGCTCGCCGGCGCCGGGATAGGCGAAAGAGACGCGCTCAAACTGCACCAAGCCGCGGCCGGGTTCAGGAAGCGCGACAGGGAAAGCCGGCGCGGCAATGTCGGGTTTTTCAGCAAGTATTTGGGTCAGACGCTCGGTTGCGCCTGACGCCTTCAGCACATCGCCCCAGACCTCCGACAACATGGCGCCATTGCTTGCCGCCAGAATGGCGAACAAAACGAACTGCGCCAGCGCGCCAGGCGTCATCTCTTCTGCAAGCACAGCGCGCGCACCCAGCCACAGAACCAAAGCAACGCCGAGGAACATGACGCTGATCGCACCGGCCGTGAGTTGCGCACGTGCACGAATGCGTTGGCGCGCGGCGTCGAAAGCCTTTTCCACCGCCGCGCGAAAGCGCGCGCGCATATCATCTTCGCGGCCAAAGGCCTGCACAGTGTCGATCGCGTCAATACTCTCAGAGGCCGACGACGAGGCATCGGCGATGCGGTCCTGCGCAGCGGTAGCCAACGTGCGAACACGGCGACCAAACAATAAGATCGGCCCGAGCATGGACGGTATGATCAAGAGCAGCAGGCCGGCGAGTTCGGCATTGGTGATTGCCAACATCACGGACGCGCCGATCAATGTAATCGTAGCGCGCGTTGCGATCGAGGCGGTGGACCCAACGAGGTTCTCCACCATGGCCGCATCAACCGTCAGCCTCGACAACACTTCGCCGGTGCTGACGCGTGTGAAATAGCCTGGCGAAAGGGACAATAGGTGGTCGTAAACATCCGCGCGCAGGTTCGCGACGATGCGCTCACCGATCTTGCTGACGAAGTAAAAGCGGCCGGCGGAGAACACCGCCATCAGCAGCGCCACAACCCCGAGGCCCATGAAAGCGCGGTCTACCGCTGCCGGATCGCCGGCTACAAAGCCGTGATCGATGACCCCGCGAAACGCGAGCGGCACCGCAAGACCCGCGGCGGCGGCCAAAAGCAAAAATACCGCGGCGGCGATCAGATCCAGGCGGTGGCGGCCGAGGTAAGGCAGCAAGCGCTGCAAAGGCCGGATGTCGCGCCCGCGCTGTCGCTTCTCTGCAGCGAGACCCACGCTCGCCACATGCTCCGCGCCGTAGCTCGGCCGATCCGTATCTGTCTGGGTCATGCTGGGATGTGGCATGCGCAATGGTCGTCGCCAAGGCCAGGCGCATGACACGCACTGGTAGGCCTAGAAGACGAATGCTTGGAAAAATGGTGGACCCTAGCGGGATCGAACCGCTGACCTCCTGCATGCCATGCAGGCGCTCTCCCAGCTGAGCTAAGGGCCCATCTCGCGAAGGCGCTCAGCAATTGCCGAAGCGCCCCGGTTTTGGGAAGGACGGAACCTACGCTGCGCCCAATTTGTGTTCAAGCGCCGTGCGCCAATCGGCCTCAACGGCTCTCGTCTTCGTCTCCGCCGCCGATCGGACCAATCTCGTCTTCCGGGAACTCTTCTTCGTCTTCAAGCATCGGCACGCTGTCGTCGTCAGCGGCGTCATCGCCCAAATCGTCGCCATCGGCCTCCGAGAAACCTTCTGGCAGTTCGTCGCCGGTTGCGGGATCATCGGCATCGTCATCATCGGTGATGATCGGCTCGACGTCGGCCTCGCTATCCACTTCGGGCGTGGCCTCTGCGTCCTCTTCATCGTCGTCGCCGGCGGTTTTCGCCTTGGCGTCTTCGACTTCCTCGTCATCCTCGTAATTCGGCTCGTTGGCGGCCGCGCGGCCGCGCCCGCGGCGCGCACGCACGCCTTCCTCAGCCGGATCAAAGCTGGTGGTGCACTTGGGGCAGACGGCCGGGCGACGGCTCAAATCGTAAAACTTCGCCCCGCAGTTCGGGCACACCTGCTTCGTGCCCAAATCGGTCTTGGCCAAAAGGCTCTCCCTCATTCCCGGGCGGGGCGCCCCCCACGCGGGGCGCTCGCTTGCCACCTCCGAGACCGCCTGTCAAAAGCTTTGTCATCCCATTCCAAGCGGCTGCCGATTAGGTGTCGTCATGCTTCTAAAGGCGCGCGTCGCCGAGCCGCTGCGGGGCCGAGCCCGTCCCCCCGGCGATAAATCGATCTCCCACCGCGCCCTCATCCTGGGCGCGCTGGCCCATGGCGTCAGCGAAATCGAGGGTCTGCTCGAATCCGAGGACGTTATGAACACCGCCGAAGCGGTCCGTCTCTTGGGGGCCCAGGCTGAGAAAGCGGGCGACGGCACTTGGCGCGTGGAGGGCGCCGGCGGCTTCCGGCAGCCTGGCGAGACCATCGATTGCGGCAACTCGGGCACCGCGGCGCGCCTTCTGGTCGGCGCAGTGAGCGGCTTCAAACTCAGCGCCCGCTTCGATGGCGATCAATCCTTGCGCAAGCGGCCAATGAATCGCGTGATCGCGCCGCTTTCGCAAATGGGGGCGCGGTTCGACTCTACCGAAAACCGCCTGCCGCTGATCGTGCATGGCGGCAAACTGAAGGGCATCACTTATCGCTCGCCAGTGTCATCGGCGCAGGTGAAATCGGCGGTGCTGCTCGCGGGGCTCCAGGCCGAAGGCGACACCATCCTGATCGAGCCCGAGCGTTCGCGCGATCATACCGAGCGCATGCTCAAAGTCTTTGGCGCGGCGATTGATACTGTGGAGATGGATGGCGGGGCCCACCCACGCGTGCGCGCAAGCCAGCTCAAAGCGACGCGCATCTACGTTCCGGCCGATCCGTCTTCTGCCGCTTTCCCGGTGGTCGCGGCGCTGATCACGCCAAAGTCGGAAATCCGCGTCGAAGACGTGCTTATGAACCCACTACGCACCGGCCTCTATGAAACGCTCAAAGAAATGGGCGCAGACTTCACTTGGCAGGAACGCCACGACCCGATTGGTGAACCAGTGGCCGACATCATTGTCCGCTCCAGCAAACTCAAGGGCGTACAACCGCCCGCCCAACGCGCGCCCGCAATGATCGATGAATTTCCGATCCTGGCCGTGGCGGCGGCGTTTGCGCAAGGCGAGACGCGCATCGTCGGCGCGGCCGAGCTGCGCGTGAAGGAGAGCGACCGCATCTCACTGATGGTGGACGGGCTGCGGGCGTGCGGTGTCGACGCCGAAGAATTGCCGGATGGGCTTGTCGTGCGCGGCAACGGGCCGAAGAGCGTCCGCGGCGGGGCCCAGATCCGGACGATGGGCGATCACCGCATCGCCATGTCCTTCCTGGTGCTTGGTATGGCGTCGAAAGAGCCGGTGACGGTGGACGACGCGGACATGATTGCCACGTCTTTCCCAGGCTTTGTCGACTGCATGACCAGCCTCGGCGCCGACATCCGGCCAACAGGGTAAATTCGAGTTTCACCACGTCACTGGCCCGGTCCCTTAACGGGCGCTCGTCATACTCCCGCAAAAATCAGATGGGTTTCAATGCGAGCAACTACCCTGCGCGCGCTCATTATGGGCGTGTGCGCGTTCGGCTTTGTCAGCACTGCGCAGGCGCAGGAAGCAAGTGGCTGGGTCGCGCGCGGCGAGGCGCTAGCGCGCCGCATCGACGCTGAAAACCACGTCATCACCGCCAATGTGCGCAACCAACGCGAAGAAGTCGCGCGCCGCGCCTCCGGCGAGGCTCGTCTGCAGGCGCTCTACGATCTTGCCGCCGATGACTACATAGCCTCGGACGCAGAGGCTGCGACACGCTCGCTTGCGGCTCTCGAGCGGGAAGTGAGCGCGCAATCCAACCGCCGCTTTGCCGCGATGGCCGCCGTGCTTCACGCCTATGCGCCTGCGCTAGACGGCGACTACGTCACGGTACGCCGGAATCTGTCCCAGCTGCTGCGCGCGGAGACCGACCCGCTGGTCCGCGCCGCCGGCGAACGGCTCCATGCCTATGCGCTGACCGATCTTGGCCTCTCCGGCAATTCACTAGAGTCGGCGCGTGCTGGATTGCTTCACCTCCCAGATAGCCCCGCCACGCGAACACTACGCGCCGGCTTGCACGACGCCATGGCGTACAATTCCATCCGCGTGGGCGACTACGAGACAGCGCTCTCGCACATGGAACGCACGACTGAACTCGAAGCCGCTGCGGGCAAGCCGATCGACGGCGTGGTCATCGTCAACAATATCGCTGGCATGTTCGCGCAGGCCGGCGCAATCGCCGAAGCGCAACGGTTGGTCACTATCCATGGTCAGATCGCCGAACGCAGCGGCCTGCCGGCGATGCGCTTCTTCGCCAACATGCTGTGCGCCAAGGTGCATTTCCTGGCCGGCAATTATCAGATGTCGCTGAGCTGCGCCGACCAAGGCCGCGCCATCGTTGAAGCGCCGCCAGAATACCTGACGCGCCTGCTGATCTATCGCGTCCATGCCCTCGCCCGCCTCGGTCTGGGTGCGGAGGCGCGCGAAGCCATGATCGAACTACGCGCCCTCGCCGCGGCTCGCGGCGACCCCGGCCTTAACGAGCGCCTGGACCTGATCGAGCCCGAAATACTCAACGCCGAAGGCCGCTACGCAGAGGCATTCGCCGCATTGCGCTATGCCCATGAGGCGTCCGAGCGCAATCTGATGAACCGCTTTAATGATGGCGTGCGCGAACTGCGCGCCACCATGGAAAGCGAAGTCGCTGACGCCGAGCAGCGCGCTCAGGCGCAAGCCATGCGCTCGGCGCTGCAGGCGCGCTCGCTGGAGGCGATGCAGCTCGCCTTTTTGCTAGCGGGCGCCTGCCTGCTTGCAGTTCTGATCATCGCAGCCCTCATCTACCGCAGCCGCCGGAACATGTTGAAAGCCGTAGGCCGCGCCGAAGAGATTCTCGCGCGCCGCGGCGCCGACGCCCAAACGCCGGCAAATGACCGCACCGTGCGAGACACGCCGACCCAACGGCTGACGCACATCCTTGATGAAATCGAACGCCGCGACATCGCCTTGGCGCAAGCGTTCGAAGCGCTGGAATCTGCCCGCTTCGCCGCTGAAAGCGCCAACATCGCGAAGTCGCAATTTCTAGCCACGATGAGCCACGAGCTGCGTACACCGCTCAACGCCATCATCGGCTATACAGAGATGCTGATTGAAAGCGCCGAGGAGCGCGGCGCCGAGGATGAGCGTGCTGATCTAGGCCGCGTTCATGCCGCTGGCCGACGCTTGCTCGCGCTTATCAATGACGTGCTCGATCTTTCAAAAATAGAAGCCGGCGCGATGGAAGTTTCCGCCGAGCCAGTGGACATCGACGCGCTGGTCGCGGAGGCCGCCGCCACTGTGAAGCCGAGCGCAGTCGCAAACGGCTCTGCAATTAGCGTTGAAGCAGGCGGCCCGCTTGGCGTCGCGCTGACGGACGGCTTCAAACTTAGCCAGTGTCTGCTCAACCTGCTTTCGAACGCCGCCAAATTCACCAAAGACGGCCAGATCAAGCTGCGTGCGCACCGTGAGGACGGCTGGCTCGTGTTCGAAGTGATCGATACCGGCATCGGCATCGCACCTGAAGCGCAAAAGCACCTCTTTCAGCCGTTCGTGCAGGCCGACGCATCGACCACGCGCGCCTATGGCGGCACTGGGCTAGGCCTCGCCATCACGCGCCGGCTAGCCCGACTACTGAACGGGGATGTCACGGTCAAAAGTGCGCCGGGACAAGGATCGGCATTCACGCTGCGGGTTCCGTCGCACTCGGTGGTCGCCGCCAACGAGGAACAGCGCGACGCAGCTTAAGTCGCGGCGATGTGAAGGCACTCTCCAGCCGCCAACGCGTTGGCGGCGTAAGGAGATGAGCCATGAGAGTCATCGTCGTTGCCGGATTAGTCGCCGCCGCATTCACATTCGACGGCGCCGCCTACGCCTATAAGCCGCTCAGTGCGGCACCTGCGCCACCGGTGGAATGGACAGCGCCAGATGCGCGTTCGCTGGCCAGCGATGCAGCCGTAGGCGAAGCGCGGCGAGCGTATCGCGCCGCCTGCTCAGAGCACCAGAATGCCGCCTATTGCGATTGCACCACCGCGGGCGTGGCCCAGGTGCTGATGCCTGACGAGGTGCGCATCGCGGCGCGCACAATTGGCGAACGGATAAACGCTGAGGGCGATGCGCCGTACGCGCCGAACTCCGACACACCGCCCGCGGCCGTTAGCACCGCCGAGCGTATCGAGCACGTCGAAGGCTTTTACGCCAACGCATGCGCGCCGTACCGGAACTAGCCTGACGCTTCGTCGAGCTCGTCGCGGTTTTCGTTACGCGAGAGCACGCTCGTGGCTGCCAAATCGCCGGTGACGTTACCAAGTGTACGGAAAATGTCTGGGATGACCTCAACGGCGATCAGGATTCCCAACAATTCGAAAGGCACGCCGAGCGCCATGCAGATCGGCGCGATCGAAGCAACGAACGAGATCTGTCCCGGCAGTCCAACCGAGCCAACACTCACGCCGAACGCGACGACAATCGCGCCAACGACCTCCATCATGCTGGGCTCATAGCCATAAAGATGCGCTACGAAGAAACACACGGCCAGATTTGCGACAGGGCTGGTGAAGCGGAACACCGCGACAGCGAGTGGCAGCGTAACATCGGCGACGTGAGCGGGAATGCGCAGCCCCCGCAGCGCGGCGTCGAGCATCGCCGGCAAAGATGCCAGGGATGATTGCGTCGACGCCGCAATGGCCCACACCGGAGCCGCGGCGGCGGTGAAGCGACCAATGGGCTGTCGGCCAAAGACGATAGCGATCGCCCACGCGATCAATGTCACGCTTAGCGTCACCGCTGAGACGATGAGGACGTACTGCACCAATGTCTCAACCGCACCGAACCCAGCGCGAAGGCCGACGCCAAGGGCCAGCGCGAACACCCCGAGCGGTCCGGCCAGCAAAATCCAGCGGACGATGATGATCATCGTCTCCGAAACGGCTCGGAAGAATCCCACAAGCTGATCGCGCATCGCCGGCGGCGTTCTGGTTGCGGCAAAGCCAAAGAACACCGCGAAAACGACGAGCTGAAGGATTTGGTTGTTGGCGGCGGCGCTCACCGGATTGGCAGGCGCGAGGCCGCGGAGCCAATCCACGAACGTAGGTCGTTCGTTGATCTGGACCGCGTCCGCGCCCACGCTGGCGATAAAGGCAGCCGCGTCTTGGCGATCAACCGGCCAAAGCGCCAGCAAACCCTGGGTGGCGAGAATGCCGTAGATCGCGGCGAACACGAGCAGCACGGAGAACAGCAGAACCGCGCGTGCTACCAGACCGCCGGCTTTGGTTGCGTCTGACACCGACGCGATGCCGGTGATCAGCAACGACACCACTAGCGGCACGACCGTCATGCTGAGCGCGTTTAGCCAGAGTCCGCCAAATGCGCCGACGCCTTCGGCGAGCCCGGCAAACTGCGGCGCCTCCGTGCGCACTAGCGCGCCGACAATGATGCCGGCGATAAGCGCGGCCAGCACAAACAGACTAATCGATTTCACTGCGCGCGCCTCAGAAAGGAGCCCGCTCCTAACGCAGGACCTCGGCGAGCGCTAGAGTCAGCTAACCAATGCGCTGTCGCGAGCTGGCGCCGCTTCTGCCCCTTGCGCGGGCTTCGCCTTCTTGAACTCGAGTACGCCGTCCTCAACCAAGCCGTAGCGCAGATCCATGAGGTCATGCGCATAACTTTGGTTCTGCTTCCAGGGCGCGCGGGTCGTTTGCTTCGGCAGCAGGTTGGTCGCCCGCTGAAAATAGCCGGACGAAAAATCGGCGAATGGCCGCTCCTCGGCGTCCGAAAGATCAAAGCGCGGCGTTGCTGACGCCAGCCCGTAATCGCTGAGGTAATTGATCAGCCGGCAGACATATTCGCTGATCAAGTCAGCGCGCAGTGTCCAGGAGGCATTGGTGTACCCGAACACAAACGCCAGGTTCGGAACGCCGGACAGCATCGTGCCCTTGTACGCGTGCGTACTGCCGACTTCGATCTTCTCACCGTCGACCGAGAGTTCGGCGCCGCCGAGCATTTGGAGATTTAGCCCGGTCGCGGCGACGATGATGTCAGCCTCGAGCTCGCGGCCTGAGCGGAGCTTCAGCCCCTTCTCTGTGAAACTCTCGATGTGATCGGTTGCGATTGAGGCTTTGCCGCTGCGGATTGCAGCGAACATGTCATTGTCCGGCACCAAGCAGAGCCGCTGCTCCCACGGATTGTAGGGCGGCGTGAAATGCGTATCGAGGTCATAATCCGGCAATTGTTCGCGGATGAGACCGAGCAGACGCTCCTTGGTTTTCTCCGGGCGCGAGCGCGCAAGGCGAAAGAATATTTGCTGGAGGATGATCTTACGGAAACGTGTGAGATCGTAGGCGAGCCCGGCGGGTAGGTTGCGGCGAGCCCAGTTCGCCAACTTATCCTCGGCCGGCATCGAGACCATATAGGTCGGCGAGCGCTGCAGCATGGTAACGTGGGCAGCTTTGTCCGCCATCGACGGCACCAGCGTCACCGCTGTTGCGCCAGAGCCGATCACGACGACGCGCTTGCCTGTGTAGTCGAGGCCTTCCGGCCAATGCTGTGCGTGGAAGAATGCGCCCTTGTAGCTTTCTACGCCCTTCCAATCCGGCAGGTAGCCTTTATCGTACCGATAATAGCCCGCGCACATCAGCACGAACTTCGCCGTAAAGCGCTTCAATGCACGGTCGTGCTCCGCTTCGATCGTCCAGCGCTCATCTTGCGACGACCAAGCCGCGCGTTTGACCTGATGTTTAAATCGGATGTGCTCGTCGATGCCGTTCTCGCGCGCCGTCTCGTTCACGTAATTGCGGATGGAAGGGCCATCGGCAATCGCCTTCTGCTCTGTCCACGGTTTGAACGAATAGCCCAAGGTGAACATATCGCTGTCCGAGCGAATGCCGGGATAACGGAAAAGATCCCAAGTGCCGCCGATCGCTTCGCGTCCCTCGAGGATCACGTAGGACTTACCAGGGCTTTGCTTCTGAAGGTGATAAGCCGCGCCAATGCCCGAGAGGCCGGCGCCCACGATCATGACGTCGAAATGCTGCGTTTCCATCGGCGGAATCCGCGCTGTCGCGACCGCCATGTCAAGCGCGACGCAGCGTAAGGTTCAGCTGTCGAGCAGCGCCCGAATGACGCGTGCGAGCTCCGGGCCGCGATAGGGTTTGGAGATGAAACGCGCGCCCTCTTTGACCAAGCCGTTTCGCATCACCGAAACATCGGCGTAGCCGGAGGTGAACAGCAGCTTGATATCAGGACGCCCCTTCAGAGCGTGTTCAGCAACGTCGCGGCCCGTCATCTGGCCGGGCATGATCATGTCGGTGAGCAGCAAATGGATGGTCTGCCCGGTCGCCAGCTTCTGCACCGCGTCGGCGCCATTGGCGGCTTCAATCACGGTGTAGCCGCGTTCCCGCAGATTGGCCGCGGCGAGTTGGCGGACGTTCGCTTCGTCTTCCACCACTAGAATTGTCTCGTCGCCGCCACGGTCGCTCTCGGCCATCTCCGGGTCCGACGTTTGCCCGCCTGTCGCATCGCGCGGGAGGTAGAGGCGAACGGTCGTCCCGGCCCCGACTTCGCTGTAGATCTTAAGATGCCCCTTCGATTGCTTGGCGAAGCCAAAGACCATGCTGAGCCCCAATCCCGAGCCCTTGCCGACCTCTTTGGTGGTAAAGAATGGCTCCAACGCGCGTTGCATGACTGCCGGCGTCATGCCGCAGCCAGTGTCAGTAACAGCAAGCGCGACATAGTCACCGCTGGCGACATCCGGATTGGCGACTGTGTAGTCGCCATCCAGAAACACGTTGCGGGTTTCAATCGTAAGCCTGCCGCCGCCGGGCATGGCGTCACGGGCATTGATCACGAGATTAAGCACGGCGCTCTCGATCTGCGCGCGGTCGCCGTATGCGGGCCAGAGATCGGGCGCGAGCGCGAAGTCGAGCGCGATCGGTGCGCCGAGTGTTCGCCGCAGCATATCTTCCATCGCGGCGACGGCGGAGTTCACGTCGACCGGCGCCATGCTGAGCGCTTGGCGACGTGAGAACGCCAAAAGCTGACCCACCAACGCTGCACCATTCTCCGCAGCATGGACGATCGCTTCCACCCTCGGCCGCACGTCATCGGAAACACGCGTCAGCAACGCATCGGCGGAATTGAGGATCACGGTCAGCAGATTGTTGAAATCGTGCGCGACGCCGCCGGTGAGCTGGCCGAGCGATTCCAAGCGCTGCGCTTCGGCTAAATGCCGCTGTTGCACCGCAAGCGCCGCTTCCGCGGCGACGCGCGCTGACAATTGCCGCAAGATCAGCGCTACAGCGAGCCACAATGCCGCAATCATGCCGATCAGGATTGCCCCGGCGACGAGCGCGTACCCCCGCCACATGCCGAGCGCGCGATCGCGGTCCAGCGACACCGAAACAATCAGCCCCGTGTCACCGACGGACTCGTACGCCGTGATAAACACTGGGCCATCGGATGTGTTGCGAGCGGTGAACTCACCCATCGTCGCGCCCGCGCGGTGCGCCGCCAGAGCGCGGTCATCCGCTGCCACATCGGTGAGCTGGGTATGAACAGGCTCTCGCAACAGCAACACGCCGCTCTCGTGCATAATGCGCAGCTCACCGCCCTCGGTATCGACCGCTCGATAGAAGTCGTGCAGCGACTCCGGATCGAACGTGGCGCTCGCAGCGCCCACCGTACGCCCAGCGCGATTGATCAATCGACGCGAGTACGGTTGCAGCACACGCCCCGCGAAGGGGCTAACGACTGGTTGGTTGGCGATCGTCTCAGACGGCCCGTCCTGAGCAAAACGCTGAAGGAATGTCGCAGATCGCTCAGCACCGACGATGTCGGGCAGCGACCTTCCGATCGCTTCCGGCAGGGTGGAGTGACGGACAACACCGCTCGTATCGACGATGGAAAGAGAGGCGATGGTGTTGGATCCGGCGCGTGCGGCCAACAATACTTGGCGCCAACGCTCGGACGGCCCTCTCGGGCCGCCGAGGCCTTCACTCTGGGTGGCGATTTCGCCGAGTCTTGATTCGATCGCCAAGGTCACGCGCTCAAGGTGCGCTGCAAGAATAGTGGCATAGCTCGCCGCGCGCCGCTCCGCTGCATCAGCAGCCGTGCTGCGGAGCTGGACGAAACCAAGCGCCGCCACCGCGACGATCAAGACGGAGAACAAGGCAGCGAACGCTAAGACACGGCGGCGCAGAGCCTGGTAGCTATCTTGGCTCGTATCCGCCGGTACTTCCGTCTGCGCCATGACATCCTGATGCGCGTGTAGGCGCAGCCCCTCGACCGCTCCAGTTGTGTGGTGAAGCGGCCAGCCTATGCAAGCCCAGCGTGTCTGCTAAACCGCGCGCGATGATTATCGCCGTCGATGGACCCACCGCCTCGGGCAAAGGCACGATCGCCAAGCAGCTCGCCGAACACTACGGCCTGAAGCGGCTCGATACGGGCTCGCTCTACCGTGCCGTCGGCTTAGCTGTTCTCGACGCTGGCGGCGACCCTGACGACGAGTCCGCCGCGGTCGCTGCGGCCAGGTCGTTAGACCTTGGCGCTATCGATGAATCCCGCATCCGCTCCTCGGCAGCGGGTTTGGCCGCGTCTCGGGTAGCGGTCATCCCAGCGGTGCGGGCGGTGATGCGTGAGGCCCAGCGCGCGTTCGCAGCGGATCCAGCCGGGGCCGTGCTGGACGGGCGCGATATCGGCACCGTGATTTGCCCCGAAGCGACAGTAAAGCTGTTCGTGACCGCGTCCCTCGCTGAGCGCACCCGCCGGCGGCTGGCGGAACTTCACGCGCGCGGCGAGACCATCAGTTTTGCAGAGCTGGAGCGCCAGATCGCCGAGCGGGACCAGCGGGACGCAAATCGTAAGGACTCCCCCCTACGCCAGGCTGAAGGGGCTCACTTGCTGGATACGACGTCCCTATCTATAGAGGCCGCGGCAGAGGCTGCTTTCGCTCTCGTCGATGCAGCGCTTTCGAGTCCCAAGTCCTAATTGGCCCTTGGGGCCCTTGGTGTTTGGCCTCTCCCAAGCTGATCTAAAGGACGGCGCCATGGTGGCGCCGAGACCGCCGGAACCAACCGGTTGGCCCTTATTGTTGTTGGAGTAAGTACATTTATGGCGTCTCAAGCCCAGAACACCCTCAACCCGACACGCGACGACTTCGCATCGCTCCTGGACGAAAGCCTCACGTCCCGCGGCATGATCGAGGGCCGCGTAATTCCCGCCACTGTTGTCGCTATTGAGCATGACTTCGTGGTGGTGGACATCGGCCTCAAGACCGAAGGCCGCATCCCGCTCCGTGAATTCATCGTCGATGACGGCGCCGGCGCGCCGAAAGTCGGCGACATCGTCGAAGTTTATCTCGACCGCATCGAGAACGCGCTGGGAGACGCTGTCGTCAGTCGTGAGAAGGCGCGTCGCGAAGAAGCCTGGACCCGCCTCGAAAAGAGCTTTGCTGCTCAAGAAGCCGTCAACGGCGCACTCGTCGGTCGCGTCAAGGGCGGCTTCACTGTCGACCTCGGCGGCGCCAACGCGTTCTTGCCGGGCTCGCAAGTCGACATCCGTCCCGTGCGGGACGTCGGCCCGCTGATGAATATCGTGCAGCCGTTCGCGATCCTGAAGATGGACCGCCAGCGCGGCAACATCGTCGTCTCCCGCCGCGCCGTGCTCGAAGAGAGCCGCGCTTCGG
>LNFM01004078.1_pt1 | contig 70397 bp, 63 predicted proteins | sample 596031 | NCBI WGS metagenome assembly LNFM01 (sample SAMN04254537, study PRJNA301005) | activated carbon metagenome | isolation source: dual media filters at the Ann Arbor, Michigan drinking water treatment plant | place: USA: Ann Arbor
TTTCCCAAGGTGCAGCGCCGCGTCGGCGGCTACAATCTCGACGCGCTGGTGCCGGGCCGGAACGACATCAACCTCGCGCATGTCCTGGTCGGCGGCGAAGGCACGCTGGCCTTCTCGACCCGCATCGAACTGAAGCTGTCGCCGTTGCTCGGCCGCCGCGCCGTCGGAGCCGTGCATTTCGGCAGCTTCTACGAGGCGATGAATTGCGCGCAGCACATTGTGCCGCTGAAGCCGATCGCGGTCGAATTGATCGACCGCACCATGATCGAGCTGGCGCGCGAGATCGCGATTTTCCGGCCGACGCTCGACAAGTTCGTGCGCGAGACGCCGGAAGCGGTGCTGCTGGTCGAGTTCGGCGAAGACGACAACGAAGAGAACCTGCGCCGGCTGCGGCACCTCAAGGAGCTCATCGGCGATCTCGGTTTTTCCTGGAGCAACAGCGGCGCCAAATGGGGCGGCGTGGTCGAGGTGCTCAATCCTGAACTGCAGGCCGCGATCACCGAGGTACGCACCTCGGGCCTCAACATCATGATGTCGATGAAGGAGTCCGGAAAGCCGGTGTCCTTCGTCGAGGACTGCGCGGTGCCGCTGGAGCATCTCGCCGACTACACCACGCGGCTGACCGAGATCTTCGAGAAGAACGGCACCCGGGGCACCTGGTATGCCCATGCCGGCTCCGGCTGCCTGCATGTGCGGCCCGTGCTCAATTTGCGGCTGGAGAAAGATGTCCACGCCATGCGGGCGATCGCCGAAGAGGCTTTCGCCATGGTGCGCGAGTACAAGGGTTCGCATTCCGGCGAGCATGGCGACGGGCTGGTGCGCTCGGAATTCAACGAACCGATGTTCGGCTCCAGGCTGGCGCGCGCCTTCGAAGAGGTGAAGGACCGCTTCGACCCGAACGGCCTGTTCAATCCCGGCAAGGTGGTGCGGGCGCCGAAGTTCGATGACCGCAGCCTGTTCCGCTACAAGCCGGACTATCACGGCGAGGACGTCAAGACCCATCTCGACTGGTCGTCCTATCCCGGCAGCGGCGGCGGTTTCCAGGGCGCCATCGAGATGTGCAACAACAATGGCGCCTGCCGCAAACTGGCCGGCGGCGCCATGTGCCCGAGCTATCGCGTCACCCGCGACGAACGCGACGTCACGCGCGGCCGCGCCAACACGCTGCGGCTGGCGATCTCGGGACAACTGGGGCCGGACGCGCTGGCCTCCGACGACATGATGGAGACGCTGAAGCTGTGCGTCTCCTGCAAGGCGTGCAAGCGCGAGTGCCCGACCGGCGTCGACATGGCGCGCATGAAGATCGAGGTGCTCGCCGCGCGCGCCGCCAGGCGCGGCGTGTCGCTGCACGACCGGCTGGTTGGCTGGCTGCCGCGCTATGCGCCATGGGCGGCGCGTTATCCGGGCCTTTTCAACCGCCGCGACCGGAGTGCGTGGATGCGCCGCGTCTCGGAAACCGTCGCCGGCTTCTCGGCCAAACGCAGCCTGCCGAAATGGCGGCGCGAGACCTACCGCGACCGTTCCGACTGGTCCTACTCAGCAGCCAAAGCCGCCGGCCCGGCCCGCGAGGTTGTGCTGTTCGCCGACACCTTCAACCGCTATTTCGAGCATGAGAATCTCGAAGCCGCGCTGAGCGTGCTGACGGCCGGCGGCTATCGCGTCCACGCGGTGATGCCCAAGGACAAGATCGACCGGCCGCTGTGCTGCGGCCGCACCTTCCTGTCGGTCGGGCAGATCGATCAGGCCAAGCGCGAGATGCAGCGCACGCTCGATGCGTTGGCGCCGTATGTGCTGCGCGGGGTGCCGGTGATCGGGCTGGAGCCGAGCTGCCTGTTCACCTTCCGCGACGAACTGCCCGCCTTGCTGAAAGGCCCGGCAGTCGATGCGCTGGCCGCCAACGCGCTGCTGCTCGAGGAATTCCTGGCGCGCGAGCACAAGGCCGGCCGGCTGACGCTGCCGCTCGGGCCGCTGCCGCAGAAGGCGCTGCTGCATGGCCATTGCCATCAGAAGGCCTTTGCCGCCATGGGCGCGGTGGAGTCCGTGCTGAAGATGATTCCCGAGCTCAGCGTCGAGACGGTGGAATCGAGTTGCTGCGGCATGGCCGGGTCGTTCGGCTATGACGCGGACACCATCGACGTGTCGCTGAAGATGGGTGAGCTGTCGCTGCTGCCGGCGGTGCGCAAGGCGGGTGGCGACACGCTGATCGTCGCCGACGGCACGTCGTGCCGGCACCAGATACATGACGGCGCCGACCGCGACGCGCTGCATGTAGCGCGGGTGCTGGCGATGAGCGTGGGCGCGGGACAGGCGATCAAAACCGCAGATTGATGCCGGTCGTAATCCAGTGCGCGTTTTCGCCGCCGATATTGCGGCCCCAGATCACGTCGAAGTCGATGTTGTCCTTCGGCGTGTAGCGAAGGCCCAGTTGCGTGCGCGGTTCGCGAATGGAATTGGGCGACGGCGGATCGCCGGGCTCGACCGATGGCAGATTGCCGGCCAGTCCATAGACTTCCCCGATCAGCGTTAGCGGCTTGACGAAATTCCATTCGAAGCCGGCGCCCCAGGTCAGGTAGTTGAGCTTGGTCGTGCCGTTGTGCTGCCAGCCGATGTTCAGGTTGACGCGTACATCCGCGCCCAGCGCGACTGTTGCCGGCAGCGTGATGAAGGCGCCGCTGTGTGTGCCGGTAATCAGGTCCCAGCTTTTGCCCATGACCAGGCCGAGGCCGAACGGATGCTTGTCGACCGGAATGAGGTTGACCTTGGCGGACACCGCGCCGCCGGTCCCCCAGATGTCATCGGCGCGGGAGCGCCCGAGCTCACCGCCGAGTTCGATTGGGATGCCAAGATTGACCACACAGGCCGGCGCGACGATTGCGCCGAACTCTTTATTGCTGGCAAACGCCACCCAGGAGTCGATTTTGCAGGAGCCCGGCGCATCGATCTCGGCGTCGTCGACCGCGAAGGCGCCGCCGGCGGCCTGCACCTGGGCCGGCAGCATCAGCGTGGCCGCCACGCAAAATATGGCACCAAAGGCACGTCGCCAGTCGCACTGCATTGTCGAATTCCGCCCCCGCTCGCCATAGCGCCATCGTGGATAACAAATCCTTAATGCGACTGCAAGTTAGAACTATTAAAATCTAAATACAGTGACCCGCCCGGACAGGGGACTGTCCGGACGGGTCGTGTCGGTCGGCGCGGGGAGGAACGGACGGGGTAGGCGCCGACCGGACGGGGGCGCGTTCAGTATGCAGCGTAGCTGCAGACCTTCTCGTAATGGGGGCGGCCCATGCGGTCGTAGCGCGTGATGTAGCCGCACTCGCGATAACGGCGGCCGCTGTAATAGACGGGCGCGGCGTAGGCGTAGGAGTGGGAGGCAGCGGCGAGGCCGATCAGCGCCCCGGCGGCAATACCGATGCCGATCGCGGTGCCGTGGCGCGGACGGGCTTCCGCCTCGCTGGCGGTGGTGGCCAAAGCGGTGGTCAAGGTGAGGGCGGCGAGAGCGGCGGCGGCAATCCGGGACTTGGTGAACATGGCTTTCTCCATCCGTTGATCTGTTGGGTGGCCATTTTGGCCCCATGATCATGGGTCGCCGCGGGGAACGAACCGGTTCAACACGATGCCGTTTTTTTTGGGGGCCGGCGCACGCCGCTTTGCCCCTGCTGCCGAACGCGAAATTCGGCTAGCTTTGGCGGCCGGCGAGGGGGGACGAATGCGATTTTCCGGACTGATGGGCGCCGCATGCGCCACGGCGCTGGCGCTGACGGCGCAGGCCCAGCCGGTCGACAAGGTGCGCTTCGGCACCAACTGGGTGGCCCAGGCCGAACACGGCGGCTACTACCAGGCGCTGGCCGACGGCACTTACAAGAAGCACGGCCTCGACGTCACCATCGTGCCCGGCGGGCCGAACGTGAACAACCGCATCCTGCTGCCGGTCGGCAAGCTCGACTTCTTCATGAGCGCCAATCTGCTGCAATCCTTCGACGCGGTGGCGAACGGCATCCCCACCGTCGCGGTGGCGGCCAGCTTCCAGAAGGACCCGCAGGTGCTGATCGCCCATCCGGGCACGGCCGCGACCTTCGCGGACCTGAAGAAGCTGACGCTGTTCGTGTCGAAGGAAGGCATGGCCACGTATTTCCAGTGGCTGCGCGCCGACTACGGCTTCGATGAGTCGAAAGTGAAGCCCTACACCTTCAACCCGCAGCCGTTCCTCGCCGACAAAAATTCGGCGATGCAGGGCTACGTCACCTCCGAGCCTTACGCGATCGAGACGCAGGGCAAGTTCAAGCCGGCGCTGTTCGTGCTCGCCGATCAGGGTTTCGACACTTATTCGACCCTGATCGAGACGCGGCGCGATCTGGTCGAGAAGCGCCCCGATCTGGTGCAACGTTTTGTCGATGCCTCGGCCATCGGCTGGGCCAATTACATCTACGGCGACAGCCGCGCCGCCAATGCATTGATCCGGAAGCACAACCCCGAAATGACCGACGCCATGCTTGCTTATTCGATTGCGCGCATGAAGGAGTTCGGCATTGTCGATTCCGGCGACAGCCTCACGCTCGGTGTCGGCGCCATGACCGACGTGCGGGTAAAAAGCTTCTTCGACAAGATGGTGCGCGCCGGCGTGGTCAAGGCGGACCTCGACTATCGCCGGGCCTATACGACGCAGTTCGTGAACAAGGGCGTCGGGGTGGACCTGCGGCGGAAGTAGTCTGGCACGGCATTGCTACTATCCGCTCGTCCCCGCGGAAGCGGGGACCCAGCCAGGCGGCAAATGCGCTAGCAAAGACTGGATTCCCGCTTTCGCGGGAATGAACGGAGTGTGACGACAGCCTTGTCTATCGTGAACTCACCCCTCGTCTCCCTGCGCAACGTCGGCAAGACGTTCGACAGCGGCACGGTCGCGCTCGCCGGGCTCAATCTCGACATCCGCGAGGGCGAATTCGTGTCGCTGCTCGGGCCGTCCGGCTGCGGCAAGTCGACGGCGCTGCGCATCGTCGCCGGGCTCGGCACGGCGACCGAAGGCTCGGTCGCATGGGCCGGCGGTGCGGCCGGGGACATCGGCTTCGTCTTCCAGGAGCCGACGCTGATGCCCTGGGCCGATGTCGCCGCCAATGTGCGGCTGCCCTTGAAGCTGGCGCATGCCGATCCGGCGGCGGCGGATCAGGCGGTGGCGCAGGCGCTGGCGCGCGTGGCCTTAAGCGATTTCGCGCACAGTTACCCGCGCGAACTGTCCGGCGGCATGGAGATGCGCGTCTCGATCGCCCGCGCGCTGGTCACCGAACCGCAACTGCTGTTGCTGGATGAGCCCTTCGCCGCGCTCGACGAGATCACCCGCTTCCGGCTCAACAATGATCTGCTCGCCGTCTGGCAGGAGTTGCGCCGCACCGTGGTGTTCGTCACGCATTCGGTGTTCGAGTCGGTCTACCTGTCGCAGCGCATCGTGGTGATGACGCCGCGCCCCGGCCGCGTCTTCACCGAGATTGCCATCGACGCGCCGTTTCCGCGCGACGAGCGTTTTCGCACCTCGGCCGGCTATGCCGGCTATTGCCGCACGGTGTCGGACGCACTCGGCGCGGCCATGGCGGGAGCGGCGGCATGATGCGTCCGATGAACGCCAACCGTGCACTCCGCATCGCGCTTCCCGTCGTCATGCTGACGCTGGTGGTGCTGGCGTGGGACCTCACCGTGCGCGGCTTCGGCATTCCGCCGTATGTGCTGCCGGGACCGGGACTGGTCGCGGCGACCTTGGTCAACGACGCGCCGCTGCTGGGGCAGTCGCTGCTGGTGACGCTGAGCGTTGCGGTGCAGGCCTTCCTGCTCGCGGCCGTGGGCGGCGTCGTGCTGGCGGTCGCGTTCAATCAATGGCGGCTGGTCGAGCACGCCTTCTATCCTTACGCCGTCATCCTGCAGGTGACGCCGGTGGTGGCGGTGGCGCCGCTGCTGCTGATCTATCTGCCGCAGCCGCTGGCGGTGCTGGCCTGCGCCTGGATTGTCGCGTTCTTTCCGGTGCTGGCCAACACCACGCTCGGGCTCAACTCGGTCGACCACAACCTGATCGCGCTGTTCGATCTCTACAAAGCCTCGCGCTGGCAGGTACTGTGGAATCTCAAGCTGCCGGCCGCGCTGCCGCAGATGCTGGCCGGCCTGCGCATTGCCGGCGGGCTGGCGCTGATCGGCGCCGTGGTGGCGGAGATCGCCGCGGGCTCGGCCGGCGCCGGGTCGGGACTGGCCTATCGCATTGCCGAGTCCGGCTACCGGCTCAATATTCCGCGCATGTTCGCGGCGCTGCTGCTCCTGTCGGTGGCGGGCGTTGCGATCTACTTCGTGCTGGCCGGCGCGTCGCATCTGGCGCTGCGCCGCTGGCATGACAGCGCGGTGCGGCGCGAACGCTAGAGCAGATACCGCACCACGATCCCGAGCGCCGCCATGATCAGCACGATCTCCACCAGTCCGCGGTGAAAGCGGAACGCCAGCAGCGCGGCGATGGCTGCCAGCGCAACCACACGCAGGTCAATGGCCATCGGATCGAACGTATACCAGCGCAGAATGCCCGTGCGCTGCTCGGTGACGTCGCCGAACAGCACATGCAGCGCGAACCAGATCGTCAGGTTGAGGATGACGCCGACGACCGCGGCCGTGATGGCGGCGAGTGCGCCCGACAGCCGGCGGTTCGAGCGAAGCTGCTCGACGAACGGCGCACCGGCGAAAATCCAGAGCATGGATGCCGTGTAGGTCACCCAGGTTGCCATGATGGAGGCGAGCACGCCGGCCATCACCGGCGTGAACGGCGCGGCCTCGCGGAAACCGGCGAGAAAGCCGACAAACTGCGTCACAAGGATCAGCGGCCCCGGCGTGGTTTCAGCGAGGCCGAGGCCATCCACCATCTCGGCCGCCGTCATCCAGCCTTGGGTGTCGACGGCTTCCTGCGCCATATAGGCGAGCAGCGCATAGGCGCCGCCGAAGCTCACCACCGCGAGCTTGGAGAAGAACGTGCCGATATCCACCAGCACATGGCTGGGGCCGAGCGCCAGCGCAGCGATCGCGACCGGCGCCCACCAGGCGACCAGGCCGATCCCTGAGGCGGTCGCGGCCTGCCGCCAGCGATCGGGACGCAGCGGGACGGTGGGCTCGTCGCCCTTGATGCCCAGCGCCCCCGGCGATGCGCGGGCCACCAGGAAGCCGGTCAGCGCGGCGGCGATGACGATCAGCGGAAACGGCAGCGCCAGAAAGAAAATGCCGATGAAGGCGAGCGCGGCGATTCCCATCAGCAGGCGCGTCTTCAGTCCGCGCTTGCCGATCCGGATCAGCGCCTCGACCACGATCACCAGCACCGCGGCCTTGATGCCGAACAGCGCGCCCTCGATCAGCGGCACGCCCTGGCCGAGCGCGTAGAGCAGGCTGAGCCCGAGCATCACCACAGCGCCGGGCAACACGAACAGAATGCCGGCGGCGAGCCCGCCGCGCACACCGTGCATAAGCCAGCCGATATAGGTGGCCAGTTGCTGCGCTTCGGGGCCCGGCAGCAGCATGCAGAAGTTCAGCGCATGCAGGAACCGGGGCTCCTCGACCCATTTCTTCTCGTCGACCAGGATGCGGTGCATCAACGCGATCTGGCCGGCCGGGCCGCCGAACGACAGGCAGCCGATCTTGAACCAGACCTTCAGCGCCTCGGCGAAAGTGGGACGCGATTGCGGATCGTTCATGGTTAGGCTGCCTTCGCTGGCCAGTTGTGCCGCTCATTGGCGGCAAAGCGCAGCCAGGCGAACAGGGAATCGTACAAGGTGAAGCCGCGTTCGAGAAGGCCGCGGTCGTCGTCGCCGGCCAGTTGCGACAGGCCGAGGGAGATGGCGTGAAGGCCGGCCGCCTCCGGCGCCAGATCGGGCCGCGCGGTGTCGGCGCCGCGGACGATGAGCGCCAGCCGCGCCAGCGACGGTTCGGCGTCGAGTCCGAACAGCGTCAGCAAGGTGTCGAAGCTGCACCGTTCGCCGTCATGCGAGATCTCGACATTGGCGATGTCGAACGGAATGGCGCCGCTCTCGCGCGCCACATTCACCACGTCATCCGGATCGACGAACAGCATGCGCGCCGCCGGGTCGATGAAGCGGCGGATCAGCCAGGGGCAGGCGATGCGGTCGATTTTCGGCCGCCGCCGTGTCACCCACAGGCTCGGCCGCACCGGTGCCAGACGGTCGAGCGGCGCCTTCGCCACCAGCGGCAGGCCGGCCTCGGCCCAGCTTTGGTAGCCGCCGGCCAGCAGCCGCGCGTCGAAGCCATCGGCACGCAATTGCGCGACCGCCATCTGGCTCATTTCATGGCCGGCCTTGCAGGCGACCACGATCGGCGCGGCGCGGTCGAGCGCCGCCGACCACTGCCGGACGGCGCCGGCGTCGCGCCAGGTGGCCGCGGGCAGCAGATGCGGCGACTGTTCGAACGCATCGCGCCGCCGCACGTCGATGAGGTGCGGCGCCTGCGCGGTGCCGATCAGCGGCCAGAGTTCGGTGGGTGACATCGAATAGCTCGGAGACAGCATAGGTCCCCTCCGTGACGAAGGAGACGGTGCTTGGGCTCGCAAGCCTTCGGAAAATGGGGCGACCGTCGCAAGCCCCACATCGGGAGACTATCTCATCGCATCGGCACGATCAACGCCACGCCGGCTACCAGCAGCAGGACGAGGACGATCTTTTTGAAGGTTTCGTCGGAGATGCGCCCATACAGCCGGAAGCCGCTCCACATCCCGATCAGCATCAACGGCAGTCCGAGAAGATACAGTTTGACCGTCTCCGCCGTGACGGCGCCGGCGAAGGCCAAGGATACGCCGGTCACGCAGCCGGAGGCGAACATCACCGGCTGAAAGGTGGTGCGCTGCATGTCCTTCGGCAGGCCGCGCAGTTGACACCAGATCGTCACCACGACGCCGACCAGGCCGGTCAGGCCGGCGAGCAATCCGTTCAGCGCGCCGATGCCGATGTCGATCGGTACGTTGCTGGCGAATGGTTCCAGCTTCGGCCGCAACAGGCTGTAGGTGCTGTAGGCCACCAGCAGCACGCCGACGCCGATCCGGAGGTGCGCAGGATTGGTATAGGTCAGCAACATCGCGCCGGCCGGCACGCCGGCCAGACCGCCGAGGATGAACGGCGCGACATTGCGCCAGTTCAGCGATTGCCGCAGCTTCCAGATGCCGTAGCCCTGCGTCACCAGCGAGAAGCCGACGATCAAAACGGCGGTTTGCAGCGGGGTGATGATGTGCAGCCAGATTCCGGAGACCACCAGACCGAGGGCGAAGCCGGTGAGGCCGTTGGTCAGCCCGCCGAGAAAAGCGGCGATCAGAAACAGAGCAAGGTTCAGTCCATCCATGGCAAGCGCTCCCATCTGGGAATGTGCGCGGCGCTTGGATGGATGTCATCTGACGGGGAGGCGGCTCCGGGTCCCCGAAGGTTTCTTTGACGAGGCTAGGCCGATGACAGCATAGGTCTCCTCCGTGACACGAAGGAGACGGTGCTTGGGCTCGCAAGCCTTCGGAAGATGGGGCGACCGGGGCGGCGGGCCGCAACGGCTTCAACCAAACACCGACCAGGGCACGATCAGCGTCAATCCGGACAGGAACAGCAGCACGAGAATGACCTTGCGGAACGCCGCCTCATCAAGATGGCCGTACAGTTTGATGCCGAGCCACAACCCCGCCGCCAGCGCCGGCAGGCCGTAGAGGTAAAGCCGCACCAGATCGATGGTCACCGCGCCGGTGAAGGCCAGCGAGACCGCCGTCATGGCGAAGGCCGCCAGGATGACCGGCTGGAAGATGGCGCGCTGGGTGTCCTTGGGCCAGCCGCGCAGCTGGCACCAGATGGTGATGATCGGCCCGGCCAGCCCGGTCATGCCTGCCAGCACACCGTTGACGACGCCGACGCCAGTCTCGACCGCAAAGCCGGCGTGCATCGGCTTGAGGTGCGGCCGCGCCAAAGCGTAGGTGCTGTAGACGATGAGCAGCACGCCCACCCCGATCCTCATGTAATCGGGATTAAGGGTCGTGAGCAGCGCTGCGCCGACCGGAATGCCGACGGCGCCGCCAAGAATGAACGGCGCCACCGCCCGCCAGCGCAGCGCGTGCCGCAGCCGCCACAGGCCGTAGCTCTGCACCAGCAGGCCGTAGCCGACGATCAGCGCCGCGGTCTGGACCGGGGTGAGGATGTGCAGCCAGAAGCCGGATACCACCAGCCCCATGGCGAAACCGGCCAGCCCGGTGACGATACCGCCAAAGAACACCGAGGCGAGGAATACGCCCAGAACCACGCCATCCATCGGCCGCGCGCCCCGTTCTGCATGTGCCGCGATGGATGGCTGCCATCCCCCGGGGAGACTGCAAATTCCCCGTCAATGCGCGTATAGCAACCGCGCGATCCTTTCAATTCGTCAGCCATGCCCGGCACGATGACCACACTCGCCGAAATCGCGCAGCAGCGCCGCAATCGCCTGATCGGCATCGGCCTGATGTGCCTGACGGTGCTGTTCTTTGCCTGCCTCGACACCACCGCCAAATACCTTGGCGAGATGATGGACCCGATGCAGGTGGCGTGGGCGCGCTACACCAGCGCCTTCGTGCTGACGCTGTTCATCTTCAACCCGGTCAGCCATCCCGGCCTGATGAAAACCCGCCGCCCAGTGCTGCAGGTGGTGCGCGGCGTGTTGCTGGTGTCGTCGACGGTGCTGAACTTTCTGGCGCTGCGCTGGCTGCAGCTCGACGAGGCGCTGTCGATCATCTTCACCTTTCCGTTCATCGTCGCCATCGCCTCGGGTCCCATTCTCGGCGAATGGCTGGGCTGGCGGCGCTGGTGCGCCATCGGCGTCGGCTTCTGCGGCGTGCTGCTGATCACCCGGCCGGGCTATGGCGGTTTCAACCATGCCGCGCTGATCCAGCTCACCTCGGTCATCTGCTACGGGCTCTACGCCGTCATCACCCGCGTGGTGTCGCGGACCGATTCGAACGAGACCTCGCTGTTCTACAATCACCTGGTCGGCGCGCTGATCATGCTGCCGGTGATCCCTTTTGTCTGGCAGACGCCGCAGAGCTGGACCATCGCGGCGCTGATGCTGGGAACCGGCGTGCTCGGCAGCATCGGTCATTTCTGCCTGATCGCCGGCCACAAGCTGGCGCCGGCGGCGGTGCTGTCGCCGTTCATCTATACGCAGCTGATCTGGGTGGTCATTCTCGGCTACCTGGTGTTCGGCCAGGTGCCGACGCCGCTGACTTTGGCAGGCGCCAGCATCGTCATCGGTTCCGGCCTCTATTTGCTGTACCGGGAGCGTCAGGTGGGCAAGACCGTGACCAGCGGGACCGTGATCGAATAAACCTCAACCAAGAGGTTGCTTGGTGTTCGCTATCGAGGCTAAGTTCCGGGCCGAAAACAGAAACTGCGCTTTTCGAGGAAACTCAATGTCGACCCAGAAAGACCGTGCGCCGGCTGCCGCCGGCTCGGGCCTGAATGACGATATCGGCGAGCAGAAGCGGCTCGACCTGTACCGCTCCCAGGTGCGCCTGCGCGAGGCCGAGCAGCGCGCCTTCGACCTGTTCCTGCAAAATCTCGTCAAGGGGACCAGCCATCTCTCGCTCGGCCAGGAGGCCATCGCCTCCGGCTTTGCCGAGGCCATGGTCAAGGGCGACCTGTCGTTCTGCACCTACCGCGGCCATGCCCACACGCTGGCGCGCGGCGTGCCGGTCGAGAAGGTGCTCGGCGAGCTGATGCAGCGCGACAACGGCCTGATGCGCGGCAAAGGCGGCTCGATGCACCTGACGTCGGAAGAGCATGGCGTGATGGGCTCCTATGCCATCATCGGCGCGCATCTTCCCATTGCGTGTGGCGCCGCCTGGCGCGCGCAATACAAGGGCGACAAGGACGTGTCGGTCTGCTTCTTCGGCGACGGCACCACCAATATCGGCGCGTTCCATGAGGCGCTGAACTTCGCCGTGGTGTGGAAGCTGCCGGTGGTCTTCGTCTGCGAAAACAACCTCTATATGGAATACACGCCGATCGGCGACGTCACCGCCGTCGAGCATCCGGCCGCCGACCGCGCCTCGGCCTACGGGCTGGAGCGCATCATCATCGACGGCAACGATGCCGACGTGGTGTATCGCACCGCGCAGAAGGCCTTCGCCAAGGCGCGCGCCGGCGAGGGCCCGTCGCTGATCGAGGCCATGACATATCGTCACAGTGGCCACTCCCGCGCCGACCCGGCCAAGTATCGCCCCGAGGGCGAGCTGGAGAAGTGGAAGGAGCGCGATCCGATCAAGATCTATCGCGAGCGCCTGAAGCAGTTCGGCGTCAGTGACGAGACCATCGACGCGATCCACGCCGATGTCATGAAGGAAGTGGACGACGCCACCGAGGCCTGCAAGGCCGCGCCGAACCCGCCGCTCGATATCCTCACCACCGATGTCTATGCCGACGGCGGCTGGGCATGGCGAAATTGATTGCGAGAAACTGACATGGCTGAAATTACGTACCGCGACGCCGTCGCCCGCGGCATCGCCCAGGAAATGGCGCGCGACCCCGATGTAGTGTTTCTCGGCGAGGACGTTGCCAAGGCCGGCGGCGTGTTCAAGGCGACCGTCGGTCTCTACGAGCAGTTCGGCCCGTTGCGCGTCCGCGACACGCCGATCTCCGAGCAGGCCATTCTCGGCGCCGCCATGGGCGCGGCGATGACCGGCCTCAAGCCGATCGCGGAAATCATGTTCTCGGATTTCTTCGCGGTCTGCTTCGACTACATCGCCAATGAATTCCCGAAGAGCCGCTATATGTCGAACGGGCAGACCAAGTGCCCGCTGGTGGTGCGCACCGGCAACGGCGCCGGCTCGCGCTTCGGCGCGCAGCACTCCCAGTCGGTCGAGAACTGGTGCATGATGATTCCCGGCCTCAAGGTCGTGGCGCCGTCGACGCCGCTCGATGTCATCGGTCTCTTGGCCGCCGCGGTGCGCGATCCCGATCCGGTGATCTTCCTTGAGCACAAGTCGCTTTACGCCATCAAGGGCGAGGTGCCGGACGGCGAAATCCTCGACACCCTCGGCACCGCCAAGATCGTGCGTCCGGGCAAGGACTGCACCATCGTGGCGCTGGCGCTGATGGTGTCGCGGGCGCTGGCCGCCGCTGAAACGCTGAAGAACGAGCACGGCATCGACGCCGAGGTGATCGACGTGCGCTCGCTGGTGCCGCTCGACACCAGGACCATTTTGGCGTCGGTGGCCAAGACCAACCGGCTGTTCACGGTCGAGGAAAATCCGCGGCTGTGCGGCTGGGGCGCCGAGATCGTGTCGATCGTCGCCGACGAAGCCTTCTACGATCTCGACGGCCCGCCGGTGCGCATCACCACGCCGCACATTCCGCTGCCGGCCGCCGATCTGCTGGAAGACATCGTGCTGCCGACGCCGGAGCGCATTGTCGATACGGTGCGGCGGTCGCTGGGAAGTTAGTTTCTGTAGATGTGAGTTCCGCTCGTCCCCGCGCAAGCGGGGACCCAGGCTAAGCGACAAGAACTGGATTCCCGCTTGCGCGGGAATGAGCGGAGACTGACGCGAAGGTAAAGGGAAATTCCCATGTACGAAAATCTGCTCGCCAATGTCCCGACCGATCTCTGGATCGGCGGCAAGTGGTGCAAGTCGTCGGACGGCGCCCGCTTCGACGTGACCGATCCGGCGACCGAAAAGACCATCGCCTCGGTCGCCAGCGCCACCGTCGAGGATGCGAAGAAGGCGGTCGATGCCGCGCAGGACGCTTTCGCCGGCTGGGCCGCGCGCAAGCCGCGCGAGCGTGCCGAGATTCTGCGCAAGGCCTACGAGTTGATCATGCGCGACGCCGAGCGCTTCGCCAAACTGATCACGCTGGAAAACGGCAAGGCGCTGTCCGACTCGCGCGGCGAGATCGCCTATGCGGCCGAATTCTTCCGCTGGTACGCCGAGGAAGCGGTGCGCAACATCGGCCAGATCTCGATGGCGCCGGCGTCCGGTGCGCGCATCGTCGCGCAGCACAAGCCGGCCGGCATCGCCGTGCTGGTGACGCCGTGGAATTTCCCCGCCGCGATGGCGACCCGCAAGATCGGCCCGGCGCTGGCCGCCGGCTGCCCGGTGGTGCTCAAGCCCGCGTCGGACACGCCGCTGACCATGCTGGCGCTGATGCCGGTGCTGGAAGAGGCCGGCGTTCCGGCCGGTGTCGTCAACGTGGTGCCGTCGCGCCGTTCCGGCCCCGTCGTCTCGGCCATGCTGCACGATCCGCGCGTGCGCGTGCTGTCCTTCACCGGCTCGACCGAAGTCGGCCGCAAGCTGCTGCACGAGGCCGCCGACAATATCATAAAGCCATCGATGGAACTGGGCGGCAACGCGCCCTTCATCGTGTTCGAGGATGCCGACATCGATGCCGCGATCGAGGGCGCGATGATCGCCAAGATGCGCAACATGGGCGAGGCCTGCACCGCGGCCAACCGCTTCTACGTCCACGAGAAGGTGCACGACGAGTTTGCGAAAAAGCTGACCGGCAAGATGCAGGCGCTCAAGGTCGGCAACGGCCTCGACGACGGCGTCAATGTCGGGCCGCTGGTCAACGCCGAAGGCCGCGACAAGGTGATCGAGCTGGTCGAGGACGCCACGTCCAAGGGCGCCAGGATCATGACCGGCGGCAAGGCGCCGGGCGGTCCGGGCTTCTTCTATCCGGCCACCGTGCTGACCAATGTGCCGGACGGCGCCAAGATGCTGAGCGAGGAAATCTTCGGGCCCGTCGCCGCGCTGCAGACCTTCAAGACCGAGGACGAAGCGATCCGCCGCGCCAACGACACCGAATACGGGCTGGTCGCCTATCTCTACACCAAGGACCTGTCGCGCGGCATGCGCGTGTCGGAGCAACTGGATTTCGGCATGATCGGGCTCAACCGCGGCCTCGTTTCCGATCCGGCGGCGCCGTTCGGCGGCACCAAGCAGTCCGGCCTCGGCCGCGAAGGCGCGCAGGAGGGCATGAAGGAATTCCAGGAAACGCAATACGTGTCGGTGATTTGGTAGGGGTGCGCGTCGCCAGGCATTCGGCGTCATGCCCGGCCTCGTGCCGGGCATCCACGACTTGCTTGACGCAGCGAAGGCGTGGATGGCCGGGACAAGCCCGGCCATGACGGAGCAAGGAACAGGTTATGGACATTCTGATGCCGCAGCTTGGTGAGACCGTCACCGAGGGCAAGATTACCAAGTGGTTCAAGGCGGCCGGCGATGCCGTGAAGCCGGGCGACAACCTGTTCGAGATCGAGACCGACAAGACCTCGATGGAAGTGCCCGCCACCAGCGCCGGCACGCTGAGCGACATCCGTTTCCAGGTCGGCGAGGTCGCGAAGGTCGGCACCGTGGTCGCGATCGTGACCGGCGCGGGCGAGGTGGCGCAGTCTTCGGTGGCATCGGCACCGAAGGCAACGCAACAAACTCCGCTCACCCCCGCGAAAGCGGGGGGGCAGGGCCAAGATAACAAGCAAGAACTGGGTCCCCGCTTCCGCGGGGACGAGCGGACGGAGGCGTCGTTCGCCTATCCGAACATGGACCCGTATCGCGAAGTGCGCACGCCTGACCGCAATTTCGGACCCGCCAAGCTCGCTTCCGGCGCTTTCATCACGCCGCTGGCGCGGCGCCTGGCCTCGGAGCGCGGCATCGACCTGTCGCGCATTGCCGGCACCGGACCGCGTGGCCGCATCGTCGCCGGCGACGTCGAGAAGGCCGCGCCGTCGCGCGGCGGCGGCACCTTGGCGGCCGGCGCCAGCGCCGCGCAGGTCAAGGCGCTTTATGACGGCATTGCCTACGAGGAAGTGCCACTCGACGGCATGCGCGCGACCATCGCCAAGCGGCTGATCGAGGCGAAGCAGACCATCCCGCATTTCTATCTGACCGCCGACATCGAGATCGGCGCGCTGATGGCGATGCGCGAGCAGGCCAACGCGGCGGCGCCGAAGGGCAAGGATGGCGCGCCGGCTTTCAAGCTGTCGCTCAACGACGTCATCATCAAGGCCTGGGCGGCGGCGCTGACGCGCGTCCCGGGCGCCAATGCGGTGTGGGCGGAAGACCGCATCCTGCGCTTCCAGCATGCCGACATTGGCGTCGCCGTGGCGCTCGATGGCGGCCTGATCACGCCGGTCATCCGCAGCGCCGACACCAAGTCGCTGACCGCGATTTCCGCGGAAATGCGCGACCTCGCGGCTCGCGCCCGCGACAAGAAGCTCAAGCCCGCTGAATACCAGGGCGGCGCCAGCGCCATTTCCAATCTCGGCATGTACGGCGTCCGCGAATTCGCCGCTATCATCAACCCGCCGCATGCGACTATTCTGGCGGTCGGCGCGACGCGGCGCGCGCCGGTCGAAACCGCCGACGGCGGCGTGAAGTTCGTCAGCCAGATGAGCGTCACGCTGTCCTGCGACCATCGCGTGGTCGACGGCGCGCTGGGCGCGGAGCTGCTGGCGGCGTTCAAGCAGCTGGTCGAGGCGCCGGTGACGGCGCTGATTTGAGTTCAAACGGGAGCGGGACGATGGCAAAGCCGGATGTGTTGCTGGTCGGTGCGCGCAAGCCGGTGATTGTCGGCGGTCTCGATCCGAACGTCACGCTGCATCACTGGCTTGAGGTCAAGGACAAGGACGCCTTCGTCAAGGAGAATGGCGAGAAGATCCGCGCCATCGCCGTCGCCTACACCGCCGACAAGGTCGACGCCGCATTCATGCAGCGCTTCCCGAAGCTGGAGCAGATCTCGTCCTTCGGCGTCGGCTACGATCACATCGACGCCAAATGGGCGGGCGCGCACGGCATCACCGTCACCAACACGCCGGACGTGCTGAACGAGGAAGTGGCCGACACCGCGCTTGGCCTGCTGCTGTGCACGGTGCGCGAGTTTCCGCAGGCCGATCGTTACGTCCGCGCCGGCAAATGGACCAAGGCGCAATATCCGCTGTCCAAGGCGACGTTGCGCAACCGCACCGTCGGCATGGTCGGCATGGGCCGCATCGGCCGCGCCATCGCGCGCCGGCTCGAGGCGTTCGGCGTGCCGGTGGTCTATCACAGCCGCAATCCGCAGGACGGCGTGACCTACAAGTACTATCCGAAGCTCGTCGACATGGCGCGCGACGTCGACACGCTGATGATCATCGTGCCCGGCGGCGCTTCGACAAAGAACATGATCAATGCCGAGGTGCTCAAGGCGCTCGGCGCCGACGGCATCGTCATCAACATGGCGCGCGGCTCGGTGATCGACGAGGCGGCGCTGATCGACGCGCTGAAGAACCGCACGATCTTCTCGGCCGGCCTCGACGTCTTCGCCAAGGAGCCGGAGGTGCCGGCCGAACTGCTGGCGATGGACAACATCGTGCTGTTTCCGCATCTCGGCTCCTCGAGCGAGGTGACGCGCGCCGCCATGGACCAATTGGTGGTCGACAACATCCTGGCGTGGGCGTCCGGCAAGCCGCCGCTGACGCCGGTGCCGGAAACGCCGTATCCGCCGAAGCGGTAGCGGGGGGGGGGCGGTGATGCCGCTACGGCATACGCCGTCATGGCCGGGCATAGCCGTCCGAAGGACGGCGTCGCTTGGCTCGCCTATGTCCCGGCCATCCACGTCTCGCTCAGGAGTTACACAGAAGACGTGGATGCCCGGCATAAAGCCGGGCATGACAACGGAGAGACCCGTGGCTGAAAATGCGGTAGAAAAGGCCATGGCGAGCCTGCTGTTTCTTCTTCTCGTCGTCCTTTGCATTGCCGCTCCCGCCCATGCCCAGGCCCCGGTGCTCGGCGACCAGGCCAAGGCATTGCTCGGCACCTGGGAGTTTTCGAACGCCAGCAAGGACCGGCGCTGCACCGCCACCTTCAGCCGCGACAAGACCGCGGTCGGCTTTGAGGTCGAGTTCGACGCCGCCTGCGGCGACCTGTTTCCGCTGGTGCGCGACGTTGCCGGCTGGGTTTACCCCGACAATGACCTGCTTCGCCTGGTCAATGCCCAGGGCCGCACCCTGGTCGAGTTCAGCGAAGTCGAGGACGGCATCTTTGAAGCGCCGACGCCCGGCGTCGGCGTGTTGTTTTTGCAGAATGCCGCTGCCACCGCTGCGCCGGAAGTGACGCCGCAGCAGGCCGCCGGCACCTGGGCGCTGGCGCGCGGCACCGTTCTGCTGTGCACGCTGACGCTGACGCCGAATGCGATCAAGGACAGTCTGGCGCTGACGGTGCAGCCCGGCTGCGACGCGGCCATCGCCAAACTCGGCTTCGCGCAATGGCGCATCGATCGCGGCGAACTGCTGCTGGTGCCGGCGCGCGGCACGGCCTGGCGCTTCGAAGCGACTGGCGCCAACGTGTGGAGCCGCGTGCCGGACACCGCCGACCGCCTGACGCTGGTCAGGCAGTAATCCTTATTACTTCCCGTCCTCGGACCAGGCGAAAAAGCCGTCCTGCACGCCCATGATATGCGTCTTCATGGTGCGGAAGGCGGCGCCGGCGTCCTGGGCTTCGATGGCGGCGATGATGTCGCGATGCTCTTTCTTTGAGATCGAGTAATACGGCTCGACCATGCGGTCCTTCTTGTAGGACGACCAGGTCGGCGCGCGGCGCAAGCCGTTCAACTGCTCGATCAGCCCGATCAGCACCGGATTTTGCGTGGCCTCGGCGATCGCCAGATGAAACTGGTGATCCCAGAGATTGTACGCCTCCGGCTGTTTGGTGGTCTCGCGCCGCTCGGCGCACATTGTCATGCGCGCGATGTCGGACGGCCGCGCCGCCACCGCGGCGCTGGCGGCAATGGCCGGCTCCAGCGTCAGCCGCGCGTCGAGCAATTCCTTCGGCGACACCGATGCCAGATTGAGCAGCGAACGGGTGCGCCCGTTCGGCGAACGGCGGCCGATGAACGTGCCCTGGCCGACGTGCCGCCAGATCTGGCCTTCCGCTTCCAGCACCTCAAGCGCCTTGCGCAGCGTCGACCGGCCGACCTGAAGTTCGGCGGCGAGTTCGCGCTCGGGCGGCAGCCGGCTCTCATTGCCGAACCGTCCGCCGTCGATCAGGCCGCGCATCTGCCGCAGCGCCAGTTCGGCGGTGCCGCCGGCGCCGGCCAAACCAATTTTATCGATTGGTTTTCTTGCTGCTCGATTTCGCATGTCATTGCTCGCAAAAAAATTGACCGTATAGGTCGCTTGGTTTACTCATTATCGGACAAACGGCAATGCCTGCGCAAGAGACGGGCAAAACAACAGGGTGGATACGATGGCGCCAAGATTATATGTCGGCACCGGCGGCTTCTCCGTCTGGTACAGCAACGACCTCGGTCAGACCTTCGACCGGCTCTGGGGCAACACCGGCCTCTACAGCGAGACGCGCGTCTGGTCGCTGAACTGGCATCCCGATCGCCCGGGTGAAGTGCTGGCCGGCACCGACAGCGGCATTCACCGGCTCGACGTCGCGACTCACAAGTTCACCCCGGTGCCGTCGCCGATGGACACAATGCAGGTGTGGTCGATCGCGCGCAGCCCGGGCAATCCTGATTTGATCATCGCCGGCACGCGCCCGGGCGCGCTGTTCCGCTCGACCGACGGCGGCAAGGCGTGGAGCAAGATCGACGCCGGCATCCCCGCCACGTGTCTTTATGTGACCTATCCGCGCGTCACGAAAATCTTGTTCGACACCCAGAACCACAATCTGGTCTGGGCCAGCCTCGAGGTCGGTGGCGTCTATCGCAGCGAAGACGCCGGCGTGACCTGGAAGATGTCCTCGACCGGACTCATTTCCGACGACGTCCACGACGTCGGCGTCATGCACAATGGCGGGCGCGTACTGTTCGCGACCACCAATGAAGGCATCAACGTCAGCCACGATGACGGCGAGAGCTGGAAGCAGCAGCCCTTCGCCTCGAAGAATCCCTATACGCGCACCATCACGCCGCGCGCCGACGACAGCGGCGTCGCCTTTGTCGCCAATGGCGACGGTCCGCCCGGCTCCTGGGGCCGCCTGCTGCGCACCCGCGACTACGGCAAGCATTGGGAAAATGCCGGGCTGCCCGGCGATCTGCAAAGCTCGGCCTGGCTGGTCGCGACCAACCGCGTCAATCCCGATCTTCTGTTCGCCTCCAGCGCGCTCGGCCAGTATTTCCGCAGCGACGATGGCGGCGAGAGCTGGGAAGCGCTGCCGCGCCGCCTGACCGAAACCCGCGCGCTGGCGTGGATACCGGCCTGATCACGTCTTTTTGGTAGGAGAAGCTGAATGGATCTCGGAATTGCGGGACGCCGCGCCATCGTGTGCGCATCGAGCAAGGGCCTCGGCCGCGGCTGCGCGGAAGCGCTGGCCCGCGAGGGCGTCGATGTCGTCATCAACGGCCGTAACGAAGCCGAAGTGATGGCGACGGTGGCCGCGATCTCGAAATGGTCGCGCGCCAAGGTGACGCCTGTGGTGGCAGACGTCACCACGGAGAAGGGCCGCGACGCGCTGCTCAAGGCCTGTCCCGAGCCGGACATTCTCGTCAACAATGCCGGCGGCCCGCCGCCGGGCGACTTCCGCGACCTCACCGAAGAGCAGTGGCTCAAGGGCCTGGTGCCGAACCTGGTGGCGCCGGTGATGCTGATCAAGGCGACCGTCGACGGCATGGCGTCGCGCCGCTTCGGCCGCATCGTCAACATCACGTCGCGCTCGGTGAAGACGCCGCTCTATCACCTGCCGCTGTCCAACGCGGCCCGCGCCGGCCTCACCGGCATGGTCGCCGGCCTGTCGCGCCAGGTCGCCAAGGACAACGTCATCATCAACAATCTGCTGCCGGGGCCGTTCGCTACCGACCGCCAGATGGGTCCGCTGAAAGGCCGTGCCGAGCAGGCTGGCGTGCCTTATGATGACTTCGTCAAGCAGCAGACCGACATGGTGCCGGCCAAGCGCTTCGGCACGGCGGAAGAGTTCGGCAACACCTGCGCCTATCTGTGCAGCGTGCACGCCAGCTTCATTGTCGGCCAGAACATCCTGATGGATGGCGGCGGCTTCGCGTCGACCGTCTGACGCCGCCATTTCTGGCACGAACAGAAACAAGGACTTCGGATTACAGGCTGCCACGGCCGGACGGGCGTCAGAACGACGGATACGCCGGGCGATAAAAATCAACAGGGAGGAAACGTCATGATCAGGAAGTTACTCAGTGTGGCCGCGGTCGGCCTGTCGGCGCTGGCGCTGACCGGCGAGACGCGGGCGCAGAACTACCCGAGCCGTTCGATCACCATCATCGTGCCATTCGCCGCCGGCGGACCGACCGACATTATCGCCCGCATCATCGCGCAGCAGATCACCACCAGCCTCGGCCAGACTGCCGTGGTCGAGAACGTGGTCGGCGCGGCCGGCACCACCGGCATGGTGCGCGCCGCACGGGCGACGCCCGATGGCTACACGCTGCTGCTGGCCGGCATGAGCACCATGAGCTTCAGCCCGACGCTCTATCCCAACCTGCCGGCGCACGCGATCAACAGCCTGGAGCCGATCGGTATCGTCGCCTCGGCGCCGATCGTGCTGGTGGCCGGCAAGGACGTGCCCGGCAAGACGGTGAAGGAATTCGCCGACTATGTGAAAGCCAATGGCGACAAGGTGTCGAACGGCAATGCCGGCGTCGGCTCCAGCTCGCACCTCGCTTGCTCGCTATTGAACTCGCGCATGGGCGCCAAGCCGCAGATCGTGCCGTATCGCGGCACGGGTCCGGCCATGACCGACATCGTCTCCGGCCAGATCCAGTATATGTGCGACCAGACCACCAGCGTGATGGCGCAGGTGCAGGGCGGTGGCGCGCGGGCGCTGGCGGTGCTGGCGTCGAAGCGTTCGGCGGCGCTGCCGAATGTGCCGACGATTGCCGAAGCCGGCTTCCCGGGTACCGAGATGGAAATCTGGAACGCGCTGTTCGCGCCGAAGGGCACGCCGCCGGAGATCATCAAGACGCTGAACGCCGCGGTCGTCAAAGGCATTCAGGATCCCGCGGCCCGCACCCGCTTCGCCGAACTCGGTGCCGAGGCGCCGGGCCCCGACCGCCAGTCGGCCGCGGCGCTGGCCAAGATCCTGGCCGCCGATGTCGACAAGTGGGGCAAGGTGATCAAGGAGGCCGGCATCCAGCCGATCAACTAGGTACCGTCGCACCGTCAACACGGCCGGGTGGAGCAGACGCTCCGCCCGGCCGTTTGCTTTTGCGCGGCCGCGATACGCAGATGCCGGCGCGTCCGCGTCTGCCGCGTGTTGTCGATGACGCACTGCGCCCCGGATCCACGCGGCGCCGAGCCGATGCGGTGTTATCCCCAAGCGTGGTCAGTTTTTACCACCTCTAATTTGCTCCCCCGTCCTACAAGGACGAGGCGCGACATGCCGTCGCGATTTTTCGGGGAAGTGCACATTATGAACAAGCCACTGGTCGTCGCGGCCGCCACCATCGCTGTGTTGGCCATGGCGCAGGAGGCCGATGCGCAGCAACGCGCGCGGCCGGTGCCGTCCTACGCCGCGCCGGTATCCTATGTGCCGAACCAGGCCTTCTTCGTGGGCCTCGGCGGCAGTTTCAATATCGTCGATTTCGGCACCCAGGACGTCTATGCGGTCGGGACATCGGATGTGTTCAATCAGGCCGGCGTGCGGCTGTCGTCCGGCTCGGCCTGGGGCCCGGCCAGCCTCTACATGAACAACGAATCGTCGCTGGCCTTCTCGGTGCAGGGCGGCTTCTTCCGCAAATTCGAGGGCAGCGACTGGTTGTGGGGCGCCAAGTTCTCCTACAGCTATCTCAATGCCACGTCGTCGCTGCGCAACGCGCTGCTGCCGCAGGCCGGCGCGTTCACGCCGGTCAATACCGGTGTGCCCGTCAGCTTCACCGGTAACGCGGTGGTACGTACCTACCGGGCCAATATCATTCACCAGATGGCCTTGGTGCCCTTCATTGGCCGTTCCTTCGACCGCGGCTATGTCTATGCCGGCGCCGGGCCGACGCTGTCCCAGGTCCGCACCGATCTCTACGATGTGATCGGCTTCGCCGACACCACGGGGCAACCGAGCGACGTCTCCGGCCGGCCGATCAGCTTTTCGGCGCAAAGCTGGGTCTACGGTGCCACCGGCGTCATCGGCGTCACCTACTTTCTGGCCCCGACCTGGTTTCTGGATGTGAGCTACACTGCGGCGGTGACCCAGAACCACACCGACAATTACTTCAGCCCCTTCACCAACAACAATGGCACGAACAACACGACCATCGTCGGCACCCTGGTCGGCTCGACGGGCTCGAATGTGGTCACGCAGGGCGTGACGGTGACGATCAACAAAACGTTCTGAGGCGCGCACCCGGCGCGGCGTGCGCCCGCTCGTCATGCCGCCGTAAAGACCTGGCCCTACGGTCCTGCGATACTGTCATCGCAGGACCGGAGAAATGAGTCGGGGATCGTGGGTGACGGCGTTTGCGCTTGCGTCCGGCACCTGACCCGTCGCGTCTGAGAGGCGACCCCGGCACTTGCCGGGGGGCCTTGATGATGCATTGCCGCGTCCGGCCCGGCGGTTAAAGGCTGCTCTCGCCGGCGTCATGCCGTCTTGCGGTACACCAGCACGCTTTTGTACTCGCCGACGCGCTCGACCCGGCGCTGCTTTTCCCATTGCGCGATGACCGCCTTGGCGGGCTCGAAGGCGAAGGAGCCCGTGTAGAAAAGGATATGCCCGCCAGGGCGTGTCTTGTCGGTGAGCAGGTTCGCCACGGCGAGGTCCGTCAATCCGCCATAGGCGTCGGTCTGCGGACCCCTGAACTCGCAAAGGTGGAACAGCGTCACCACGTCAAACGTCGGCAGCAGCTTCTCGTTCAGCAGATAGATGTCGCCGAACACGACGTTGTAGTAGCGCAGCACGGCCGGTCGCTCGGTGACGAGCTGCACGTAGTTATCATACTCCTGCGACGATGCCGTGATGCCGAACACCGAACTGCGGCGCTCCTGTTTCGCGCATTCGATTCCGACATGGTGGTGCCCGCCGGTGCCGAAGTGGTAGATCGCGGCTCCCGTGATGCGCTGCTGGTCGAGCCACTCGATGAGCTGAATGTCGCACTTCTCGCGGTTCATCCAATTGTCGTCGTAGATCTTCAGCTTGGGGCCTTCCGCCTTTCCGGCTTTTCCGGTCGCTTCAGCGGAGAGCTGACCCGTGAGGCCGAGGTACGAGGCGCCCGCTACGCCGCCGGCGAGCGTGTGAGACAAGATATGGCGTCGGGTCAGTGTGTCCTTGAACATGGTTCTCCCCAGTTGGTTTAAGTGTTTTTGTGGCGCATGAATTCTTAGATCAGCTTCAGCCCCTTGAAGCTGGCGTGGCCCTCCTTGCCGACAATGATGTGGTCGTGCACGGCGATGCCCAGCGGCTTCGCCACGTCGACGATGGACTGCGTCATCTGGATATCCGCGCGCGACGGCGTCGGGTCTCCGGACGGATGGTTGTGCACCAGGATCAGTGCGGTCGCCGACAATTCCAGCGCCCGCTTCACCACCTCGCGCGGATAGACCGGCGTGTGATCGACGGTGCCCTTCTGCTGCACCTCGTCGGCGATCAGCTGGTTGCGCTTGTCGAGGAACAGCAGGCGGAACTGCTCCTTGTCCTCATAGGCCATGGTGGTGCGGCCCGCTTGCTCACCTGGCCGCGGGCCATGCGCGCCGCGGCGGCCTGCACGATCTTGAGTTCCTCGATGGCGGCCGGGCCGACGCCCTTGATCTCTTTCAGCCGCGCACGGGGCGCCGCCAGCACCTCGGCGAACGATCCGAACCTGGCGATTAGCTCCTTGGCCAGCGGTTTGACGTCGCGCTGCGGGATGGCCCGAAACAGCACCAGTTCGAGCAATTCGTAATCGCTGACCGCCTCCGGCCCGGCGTCACGCAGCCGCGCCCGCAGCCGCCCGCGGTGACCGTGATAATGCGCGGTCGCCTCGTCGAGGCCGTCTGCCTGCGCTGCGCTGTCGCCCTTGCCCGCCATCGGCCCCCACGCCCGATACAGTCCCCGGGCGATTGTAGGCCAGCCGGATGGAATCGACGAGGGTGGTTTTTGAGGCCGCATCTCGGTTCGGCAGTGGGCCTGGCCGCGACCTCTGCCTGTTCCTTCCCCCCATAGCCCGTCGAAGACGGGCGTGAACGCCCTTTTATTGGGGGAGGGTCAGGGAGGGGGGTATTTATGGGGAGCCGGGACAACGACCCCCAACCCCTCCCCACAAGGGGGAGAGGAGTGCGCAGCGTGTGCCGCGAACGATTGTGTAAAAACTCAAACCTTGTACGGCGGCTTGTCGTGGCCGGCCGGCGAGAAGGTGAACACCTCGACCCCGTCGGCCGTCACGCCGACGGTGTGCTCGAACTGCGCCGACAGCGAGCGGTCGCGCGTCACCGCGGTCCAGCCGTCCGACAGCACCTTCACATGCGGACGGCCGAGATTGATCATCGGCTCGACGGTGAAGAACATGCCCTGCTTCAGCGTCATGCCTTCGCCGGGACGGCCGACATGGACGATGTTCGGCTCGTCGTGGAACAGCCGGCCGAGGCCGTGGCCGCAGAAGTCGCGCACCACGCTCATGTGCTGGGCCTCGACATAGCTCTGGATCGCGGCGCCGATGTCACCGGTGGTGGAGCCGGGGCGGATGGTGGCGATGCCGCGCATCATCGCCTCATGCGTGACGTCGATCAGCCGCTCGGCGCGCCGCGGAATGGCGCCGACCGTGTACATGCGGCTGGAGTCGCCGTGCCAGCCGTCGACGATCAGCGTCACGTCGATGTTGACGATGTCGCCGTCCTTCATCGGCTTGTCGCTCGGAATGCCGTGGCAGACGACGTGGTTGATCGAGGTGCAAGTCGAGCGGCGGTAGCCGCGGTACATCAGCGTCGCCGGGACGGCGCCGTGGTCCATGCCGAACTCGAACACCAACTGGTCGATCTTGTCGGTCGGCACGCCGGGCGCGACATAGGGCGTCAGCATGTCGAGGCAGCGGGCGGTGAGCTGCCCGGCCTTGCGCATGCCCTCGAAGGCGGCGGCGCCGTGAATCTTGATCTGGCCGGTCTTGCGCAGCGGCGCGACGGCGGCGTCGACGTAGGTCATGTGAAGGCTTCCATGGCGGTCAATCTAAGGATTGGCGGCCGCAGGGGCAACCCTTGGAGCCATCGCCAGAGGTATGCGGCGGTGGCGAATAAGGGTGTTTCGCCGCGCGCGAGACGTGGCATAAGGGCGCCGCAATCTCATCCTTTTCCGCCTTATGCGCCCATTCTGAGACCCCATGATCCGCCTCGATAACGTCAGCAAGCAGAACGGCCACCAGATCCTGTTCATCGAGGCCTCGGCGGCCTTCCAGCGCGGCGAGAAGGTCGGTCTGGTCGGCCCCAACGGCTCCGGCAAGACCACGCTGTTCCGCATGATCACCGGCGAGGAACCGCCGGACGAGGGTCAGGTCGCGGTCGATCGCGGCGTCAGCATCGGCTATTTCAGCCAGGACGTCGGCGAGATGTCGGGCCGCTCCGCGGTCGCCGAGGTGATGGAGGGCGTCGGCCCGGTCAGCGTCGTCGGCGCCGAGCTGAAGGAGCTTGAGGCCGCCATGTCCGATCCGGATCTGGCCGATCCCGACCGCGCCGACGAGATGAACGCCATCATCGAGCGCTACGGCGAGGTGCAGCATCGTTTCCAGGAACTCGACGGCTATGCGCTCGAAGGCAAGGCGCGCGAGGTGCTGGCGGGTCTCAGTTTCACGCAGGAGATGATGGACGGCGATGTCGGCGCACTGTCGGGCGGCTGGAAGATGCGCGTGGCGCTGGCGCGTATCCTCTTGATGCGGCCCGACGCCATGCTGCTCGACGAGCCGTCTAACCATCTCGATCTCGAAAGCCTGATCTGGCTGGAGAACTTCCTCAAGGGCTACGAGGGCATGCTGCTGATGACCTCGCACGACCGCGAGTTCATGAACCGCATCGTGACCAAGATCGTCGAGATCGACGGCGGATCGCTGACGTCGTTCTCCGGCAATTACGAATTCTACGAACAGCAGCGCGCGCTGAACGAAAAGCAGCAGCAGGCGCAGTTCGAGCGCCAGCAGGCGATGCTGGCCAAGGAAATCAAGTTCATCGAGCGCTTCAAGGCGCGCGCCTCGCATGCCGCGCAGGTGCAGAGCCGCGTCAAGAAGCTCGACAAGATCGAGCGCGTCGAGCCGCCGAAGCGGCGGCAGTCGGTGACGTTCGAATTCCAGCCGGCGCCGCGCTCCGGCGAGGACGTCGTCAGCCTGAAGAACGTGCAGAAGGGCTACGGCTCACGCAGCATCTATGACGGGCTCGACTTTGCGGTCCGCCGCCGCGAGCGCTGGGCCGTGATGGGCATCAACGGCGCCGGCAAGTCGACGCTCTTGAAGCTGGTCGCCGGCGCGACGCCGCCCGACGACGGCACCGTGGCGCTCGGCGGCAGCGTCAAGATGGGCTACTTCGCGCAGCACGCCATGGATCTGCTCGACGGCGAGCGCACCGTGTTCGAGCAGCTCGAATACACGTTTCCGCAGGCCGGGCAGGGCTCGCTGCGGGCGCTGGCCGGCTGCTTCGGTTTCTCCGGCGACGACGTCGAGAAGAAATGCCGCGTGCTGTCGGGTGGCGAGAAGGCGCGGCTGGTGATGGCGCTGATGCTGTTCGATCCGCCGAACTTCCTGGTGCTCGACGAGCCGACCAACCATCTCGACATGGCGACCAAGGAAATGCTGATCGATGCGCTGTCGCAATACGAGGGCACCATGCTGTTCGTGTCGCACGACCGGCATTTTCTTGCCGCGCTGTCGAACCGCGTGCTCGAGCTGACGCCGGACGGCATCCACCAGTACGGCGGCGGCTATACCGAATACGTCGCCCGCACCGGCCAGGAAGCGCCGGGGCTGAGGAGCTGAGGCCTATCGGTTGTCATGGCCGGGCTTGACCCGGCCATCCATGATGCCTTGCCATGAACCGTGCCTGACGTAAGGTTGCATCGCATGGCACCTCATCATGGATGCGCGGGTCGAGCCCGCGCATGACACCGGGTTTTGCGTCCGCCTCAGTTCTTCGGCTCGCTGATGCCGGCGGCCTTGATCACCACCGACCAGCGCTCGATGTCGTCCTTGAGCATGGCGCCGAGATACTCCGGCGTCGCCGTCTTGCCGGTCGAGGGCAGCGCGCCGAGCTCCTCGATGCGCTTGCGCACCGCGGGATCGGCGACCGCCGCCTGCAGCGCCTGCGACAGCCTCGCGATGACCGGCTTCGGCGTGCCCTGAGGCGCGAACACCGCGCTCCAGCCCTGCAGCAGGAACTTGTCGATGCCGGCTTCCTTGGCGGTCGGCACATTCGGCGTCGCCTCGGCGCGGTCGGTCTGCGCGATCAGCAACGCGCGCATCTTGCCGCCCTGAATGTGCGGCACTGCGGCCGGCGCGAACAGGCCGCTCGAGTCGATGTGGCCGGCGACGAGATCGGCCGCGGCCGGGCCTTCGCCGCGGTAGGCGACCGAGTTGAACTGGAGCCCGGTCAGATGCATCAGCAGCAGCGAGGCGAGGTGATTGGTCGAGCCGACGCCGGCATGCGCCAGCGACACCTTGCCAGGATTGGCTTTCACGTGGTCGGCGAATTCCTTGTAGGTCTTGGCCGGGAAGTCGTTCTTCACCGCCAGATACAGCGGCGTGCCGCCGATCAGCCCGACCGGTTCGAGATCGAGCGGATTGAACCGGATGCTGTTGGCATAGATGGTCGGCGCGGCGGAGTGGCTGCCCATGCTGCCGACGGTCAACGTGTAGCCGTCGGGCGCGGCCTGCGCGCCGCGCGCACCGCCGATGGTGCCGCCGGCGCCGGTGACGTTTTCCACCACCACGCGCTGGCCAAGCGTGCGGCTCATGTGGTCGGCGGCGATGCTGGCCAGCACGTCGGTGGCGCCGCCCGGCGAGAACACCACGATCATGGTGATGGGCTTGTTGGGAAAATCCTGGGCCAGGGCGGGCGTCGTGGCCGGCGCGACCAGGCACAGCGCGATGAGAAGCATCATCAGGCGTTTCATAAGGTCTCTCTCCCGTGTTTGCGCTCGTTGAACCGGCGCTTTGACATCGGCAGCCCCGGACCTCCGATGCCACCATATGAAATGGTGCCTCTAAGGGTGAGATAATGCAAGGCAGCGGCCGTGCGGCGCACGCGCGCGGGATCAGACCCGGGTCAGCGCCCGCATCACCAGCGGCACCGCGGCGACCAGCACCGCGGTCAGGCCGGCCGCCGGCAGGCCGCTGTAGTCGATCAGCGGTCCGGTCACCACCGCCGCCAGCACCGCGGCGCCGCCGGCGAAACTGTCGGCGACGCCGATGGCGCGGCCGCGCTCGGCCGACTCGTATCGGTCGGCGATCAACGCGGTCGAGGCGACATTGGCGGCGGCCCAGCCGACGCCGACCAGGAACGTGCCGATGGTGATCGAGAGAAACGGCGTCGTGTAGGTGACGAGAATAGCGCCGGCCAAGGTCGTCGCCACGCCCGGATACATCACCCGCTCGCGACCGTAGCGGTCGGCCAGTTTGCCGAGCGGCACCGTGAAGGCGAACATGCCGATCGAGTGCCACAGATGCGAGAAGGCGATGGCGGTGAGCGAGTGGCCGTGGTGATGCAGCACCAAAGCGGTCAGCACCATGACGATCGCCATGTTGCCTTGGCCGGCGCAGTTCGAGACGATGGCGAGCCGCATGCGCGGATCGCGCAGCAGCTCACGCGGGCTGAAGGCCTGTACCGGCGCGCCCGCGGCGCGGCGCGGCGGCGCGTAATCCGGATAATAGGCGGCGAGATTCATGCCGATCTGCTTCGGATCCGGCCGCACCAGCGCCACCACCGCCATGCCCGGCACGATCAGGATCGGCAGCAGCAGCCACGGCAGGCCGAGCGCATGGCCGCCGACGTGAAGCGACAGATATTCGCCGCCGCCGATCAGCACCGGCATCATCAGAAGCCCGACCAGCGAGCCGAGCGCGACATAGCCCAGCGCCTGCGCCCGCATCGACGGCGGGAACATGTCGGTGGCGGCGACGCGCATCTGCTGCGCCGCGTTCATGCCCATGCCGAACAGCAGCATGCCGAGCGCCAGCAGCCACGCGCTCGTGACCGCCATCGACTGCCACAGCGCCAGCGAGCCGATGAGCGCCAGCATCAGCCCGAGCAGGATGCCGGGCTTGCGGCCATAGGCGTCGCTGATCTTGCCGACCGGATAGGCGACGACAAAGCGGCTCAGCCCGAACAGGCCGACCGACAGCCCGGCGAGCGAGGCCGAACCGGTCAGCGCCACCACCATCAGCGGCCCGATGCCGTAGCCCATCGACATGCCGGCGCCGGTGAAGGTCTGCGACAGCGCGAACAGAAACGTGTTGCGCTTGATGAGCGGCGGAATCTGCATGGGGTTGGGTCGTCGCGCGGCGGGGCGGGTGGCGGGTGTCTAGCGGTAGCGGAACGTGGCGCCGGGTCAAGCCACACCTCGCCTCATAGGCACGCATCACCACCCGCTCGTCCCCGCGGAAGCGGGGACCCAGTGCTGTGGCAAAGAACTGGATTCCCGCTTTCGCGGGAATGAGCGGAGTTCGGGTCGACGGCTATCCAACAATCGCTCACGCCGCCACGCCTCGTCGAAATCCTTCTCCGCCGTGAAGCCGAGCGCCAGCGCGCGGCGGGCGTCGAAGCGGTGCGGCCAGCCGGCGACAATGCGCTCGACGAGATCGTCCTTGGCGCGGCGGATGCGCGCCGCGACCGTATCGCCCGCGACACGCCGCAGCGCCTCGATCTGTTCGCCGACGGTGCAGCACACGCCGGGCATCGCCAGGTTGATGCGGTCGCCAAGCTGCTCGCGCGTCAGCGATGCGGCATGCACCAGAAAGCCGGCGGCCGAGCGCGGGCTGGCGAAGGTGTGCAGCACGCTCTCCGACACCGGCAGCAGCGCCTCCTCGCCGGCCAGCGGCTCGCGGATGATCGACGAGAAGAAGCCGGAGGCTGCCTTGTTCGGCTTGCCGGGCCGCACGCAGATCGCCGGCAGCCGCACGCCGACGCCGTCGAGGAAACCGCGCCGTGTGTAGTCGGCCAGCAGCAGTTCGCTCATCGCCTTGGCGGTGCCGTAGGAGGTCAAAGGCGTGAGATGAAAGTCGTCGCCGATGGCGTCGGGAAACGGCGCGCCATAGACCGCGCAGGACGAGGTGAACATCACCTTGGGCCGGTAGCCGTCGCCGGTGCGGCGGATGGCGTCCAGCAGTTCGCGGGTGCCGTCGAGATTGACGCGATAGCCCTTCTCGAGGTCGGTCTCGGCCTCGGCCGACACCACGCCGGCAAGATGAAACACCGCGTCGGGGCGCGCCGCGATCACCGCGGCGGCGGCGCCGTCATCGGCGAGATCGCGGCTGATCAGCTCGACCGTGCCGTTGAAGCCCGGCGGCCGCTCCGGCGCGACGACGTCGACCAGCGTGAGCCGGTCGATCGGCTGGCCGTTGAGCCCGCCGTCTTTGGTCAGCCGCGTCATCAGCTTGCGGCCGATCATGCCGGCGGCGCCGGTGATCAGGATATGCATCGCGTTCTCCCCTCTCATTCCGGACCGCGTGTTGGTTCACGCGCGCCGTTCCTTGTTGGGCTCCGCCACCTCGAAGCGGTCGACGCGGCGCAGGTCCGGGAACATCAGCATCCACAGGCCGACGACGGCCAGCGCGCCGACGCCGCCGAGCAGCACCGAGGCGGCGGCGCCGAAGCCGGCCGCCATCGCCCCGGCGCGGAATTCGCCCAGCGTATTGGAGGAGCCGACAAAGAGATAGTTGATGGCGCCGACCCGGCCGCGCATGGTGTCCGGCGTCTCGAGCTGCACCAGCGTGAAGCGGATGACGACGCTGATGGCGTCGAAACCGCCGAGCAGCGCAAGCGCCACCAGCGACAGCGGGAACGAGGTCGACAGGCCGAACACGATGGTGGTGAGGCCGTAGACCGCCGACACCGCGAACATCTTGATGCCGATGTGGCGCTCGACCGGAAAGCGCGACAGGTAGGCCGCCGTCACCAGTGCGCCGACGGCGGGCGCCGAACGCAGCAAGCCGAGGCCGAGCGGCCCGACATCGAGAATGTCCTTGGCGAAGATCGGCAGCAGCGCGGTCGCCCCGCCCATCACCACGACGAACAGATCGAGGGTGATGACGCCGAGCAGCCGCGGCCGCGTGCGGATGTAGTGGAAGCCGGCCAGCACCGAGGCGAGCGTTGGTGGCTCGCGGTCGGCGGGGCGGCCGGGGGCCTGGATCAGGGTGATGAAGATGATGGAGGCCGTGAAAAGAATGACGCAGGTCACCCCGACCAGCACCGGGCTGTAGAGATAGATCAGGCCGCCGAGCGCCGGGCCGGATATCACCGCCACCTGGTTGGCCGAGGTCCAGGCCGCCACCGCCCGGGGCAGCAGCACGGCCGGCACCAGCGCGGGCACCAGCGCATGCGCCGTCGGCAATTCGAAGGCGCGGGCGCAGCCGATCAGGAAAACGACGGCGAACAGCAGTTCGCGGCTGAGCGCGCCGGCAAACAGGCCACCGGCGATGATCAGCGCCGACACGACATAGGTGCCATGGGCGATGCGGACGATGGTGCGCCGGTCGTAGCGGTCGGCGGCGTGGCCGACGGCCAGCGTCAGCACCACGGCGGGGACGAACTGGATCAGGCCAACGAGGCCAAGGTCGAGCGCGCTGTTGGTCAGCTCGTAGATGGTCCAGCCGATGGTAATGGCCAGCATCTGGTAACCCATCGTGGCGCAAAGCCGCGACAGCCAGAACAGAATGAAGGGCCGCTGCTGCAGCAGCGCCGGCGCCGGCGTGACGCCGTCGGTCATGACGCCGCGCCGTTGAGCGCCCCGAGGCTGAGTTTCTGTTGGCCGTCGGCGCCGAAATTGTCCGGCGCCAGCCAGCGTTCGAAGTTGGCCTTGCGGGCCGGCCATTCGCTGTCGAGCATCGAGAACATCGCGGTGTCGCGGCTGCGGCCCTTGGCGATCATGTGCTGGCGCAGGATACCCTCGAAGACAAAGCCGTATCGCAGCGCGGCGCGGCGTGAGGCGGCGTTATGAGAATTGCATTTCCATTCATAGCGCCGGTAGCCGAGCGTCTCGAAGGCATAGCGCGCCAGCAGATATTGCGCCTCGGTGCCGAGCGGCGTGCGCTTGAGGGCCGGCGCGTAGACGATGTGGCCGACCTCGGCGACGCGCATGGCGGGGCGGATCTCCATCAGCGTGGTGATGCCGACGGCGCGGTTGTCCGCACCGACGATGGCATAGGCGTAAGGGTCGTCGAGCGCGGCGCGGGCGGTGACCCAGGTGGAGAACTCCGTCTCGGCGGCGAACGGGCCGTAGCTCGACATGTAGGTCCAGAGCGCGTCCTCGTCTTTCACCGCCTGCCACAGCGCGTCGGCATGCGCTGCGGTCAGCTTCTCGAGGCGGCCGTAGCGGCCTTGCAGCGTCACCGGGCCGGGGCGTTGCGCCGGCCGGTCATCGACGGGCGCGCCGACCGGCTGGCCGGTCTGCGGATGGACGTGATCGCTCATGATCTCTGGTCTGCTTTCGGCCGCCGCGGCAGGTCGTCATGAAAGAAATCGTTCAACGTGGCGTTCGGCATGACGCCGCCGAAGCTGGCGAAGGAGCCCTGTTCGGCAATCTCACGCGCCGAGTTCATGAAGGCCTGCATGGCGACGCGCGCCAGCGTGCCGCCGACGCTGATCCGGCGCACGCCGAGCGCGGCAATGTCATCGACGCTCAGGCCGCCGGCAAACGACATCAGCAGATTGACCGGCAGCGGTGCGACGGCGCGGACGACCGTGTCGATCTGCTCGGCGGTCTTGATGCCGGGGGCGTAGAGGCAATCGGCGCCGGCGTCGGCGAAAGCCTTGAGGCGGCGCACCGTCTCGGCCATGTCGGGCCGTCCGACAATGAAGCCTTCGCTGCGGGCGGTGAACACGACGTCGCCACCGGCGGCGTCGATGGCACGGCGTCCGGCGCGGACGCGGGCCAGCGCGGTGTCGAAATCGTACAGCGGTTCGCCAACGTCGCCGGTCGAATCCTCGATCGACAGGCCGGCCACGCCGGTCTCGACGCAGCGCCGCACATTCTCGGCGACGCCGGCCGGATCGGCCGCATAGCCGGCCTCGAAGTCGGCGTTCACCGGCACATCGGCAACCTGTGCGATCTCCCGGCAGTGATCGAGCACCATCTCGAGCGTCACGTCGCCGTCGGCATAGCCGACCGAATGGGCGTAACCGGAGCTTGTGGTGGCCAGCGCCTTGAAGCCGAGGCCTTGCAGATAGCGCGCCGTGCCGGCGTTCCAGGGATTTGGGATGACGAAACATCCGCGCTCATGGAAGGCGCGGAACGTGCGGCGCTTGGCAGCGATCGATGGACTGGACATGGGAAGCCCCCGGGCGATACGACATCGACGGTGCCACGATTGCGCGCACGGGGACAATGCCATTCCGTGATGCATTCGATGAACACCGCTCATGCGCCGCGAACCACTGGCGTGGGCCGTGCGGCTGGGCCAGTGTCCAACCAAACAAACTCGAATTCCAAGACGGGGGAAATGCCTGTGGGTCTCATTATGGACAGTGTCGATTTCGATGCCCTGGAAGGCCAGGCGGAAGCCAAGATGCTGCCGGCCTCCTGGGCCTTCTGCGCCACCGGCGCGGATGACGAGATTAGCGTTGCCGAGAACATTTCCGCCTGGCGCAATCTGCGGCTGCGGCCGCGGGTGATGCGAGACGTCGACAAGGTCGACACCAGCGTCACGGTGCTCGGCCAGAGACTGTCGACGCCGATCATGGTGGCGCCGACCGGCCGTCACAAGCTGTTCCATCCGCAGGGCGAGGCGGCGACCGCGCGCGGCGCTGCGGCGGCCGGCGCGGCCTTTGTGCTGGCCAGCAACTCCAACATCACCATCGAGGACGTCGCCGCCGAGCGGCGCGACGCGCCGCAGTGGTTTCAATTGTACTACTGGCCGGAGCGCGCCGAGGTCGAGGCGCTGATCGACCGCGTCGCCGCCGCCGGCTTCACCGCGCTGGTGCTCACCGTCGATGCGCCGACCGGCGGCTGGAGCCCGCGCGCGGCCCGCGCCCAGCACGAACCGTCGCCGGACATTCTCAACATCAACATGCCCGGTTCGCCGATGGCGCGGACGTTCTATCACCCGGATTTCGCCGGCAAGGTGATCTATCCGGCGACCTGGAACGAGCTGGAATGGCTGGTGAAGCGCTCGCCGATCCCGGTGCTGGTCAAGGGTGTGCTGCGCGCCGACGACGCCGTGCGCAGCGCCAATTGCGGCGCGCGCGCCATCATCGTCTCCAATCACGGCGGCCGTCATCTCGACACCACGGTGACCACCGCCGCGGCGGTCGGCGAGATCGCGCTGGCGCTCGACGGCAAGGCGGAAGTCTATGTCGACGGCGGCATCCGCCGCGGCACCGATGTCCTCAAGGCGCTGTCGCTCGGCGCCCGCGCCGTGCTGGTCGGCCGGCCCACCATCTGGGGCCTGACCATGCAGGGCGCCGACGGGGTGCAGGCCGTGCTCGAGCATCTGCATGTCGAACTGGTGCGGGCCATGCAATTGTCCGGCGCGCGGACGCTGGCGGAGGCGACCCCGGACCTGGTGGCCCGGTAACGTCGCGGACTTATGCCGACACCGAGTTGTGATCGGAAGGGTCGCGCCCGCGCTTGTGCGACCCCATAGTTTCGCTATGGGAAGGCCATGCGCTGATCAATTAGAGGGTGCCCTTATGTCGTACCTCCCGGTCAAGCTCATCGTATTGTCGATCGCGCTCGCGTTTGTTGCGGCGGGGCCAGGCGACGCCATCGGCCAAACCCAGCCGAAAAAAAGAATGGCGGCCCCGGCCCCTGTGTCGGCGGCCAAGCCGGCGGTCCGGACCACGGACAGATCGGCTTTCCCGCCCGGCCCGGTTTACTTCGGCAACGACTACCTCGGCGACGACCCCGATCCGTTCATCCGGTCCCAGATCCTGCGCGACCTTGGCGCCCGGTACGGCGGCGAGCCGTAACGTCCCGATTGTGGCCGGAGCGACGTCGCCGTTCACACTTTGATGACCGCGCTGGGTGATCGCCATCTATCGCGGACGGCGGGCTCGTTGAGCATGCGGATCGGCCATGAGCCTGCCGATTGACGGCGGCGCCGGCGACCCGGCAAGATCGCCCGGCAAAATCCGGGAGAATCTCATGCTGAAGACCATCGCCGCCTTCGACCGCATCGGCGAGGAAAATGCCTTTGCCGTGCTGGCCCGCGCCAATGCGCTGATCGGGCAGGGCCGCGACGTCATCAATCTCGGCATCGGCCAGCCCGATTTCCGCACCCCGGACTTCATCGTCGAGGCGGCGGTGAAGGCGCTGCGTGACGGCCACCACGGCTATACCGCGGCCAACGGCATCGTGCCCTTGCGCGAGGCGGTGGCGGCCGACCTGCACAAGCGGTTCAAGGTCGAGGTCTCGCCCGACCGGGTGATGATCATGCCGGGCGGCAAGCCGACGATGTTCATGTCGATCCTGATGTTCGGCGAGCCCGGCGCGGAAATTCTCTATCCCGACCCCGGCTTTCCGATCTACCGCTCGATGATCGAGTTCACAGGTGCCACGCCCGTGCCGGTGCCGATCCGCGAAGAGAACGGCTTTGCCTTCTCGGCCGAGGAAACGCTGAAGCTGATCACGCCGAAGACACGGCTGCTGATCCTCAATTCCCCGGCCAATCCGACCGGCGGCGTCACCGGCAAGGCGGAAGTCGACAAGCTCATCGCCGGCCTTGAGAAGTGGCCCGACGTCGCCATCATGTCGGACGAGATCTACGACCACATGGTCTATGACGGCGAGCAACACGTCTGCCTGCTGTCCTATCCGTCGATCCGCGACCGGCTTATTCTGCTCAACGGCTGGTCGAAGACCTATGCCATGACCGGCTGGCGGCTCGGCTACGCGGTGTTCCCGGACAAGCTCTACGACTATGCGCGCAAGCTCGCGGTCAATCTGCATTCCTGCGTCAATGCGTCGGCGCAGTTCGCCGGGCTGGCGGCGCTGACCGGGCCGCAGGACGAGGTGCACCGGATGATCGCCGAGTTCGACAAGCGCCGGAAGGTGGTGGTCGAGGGGCTGAACAAGCTGCCCGGCGTGTCCTGCGCGGTGCCGAAGGGTGCGTTCTATGCGTTTCCGAATATCAAGAATACCGGTTGGAAAGCCAAGCCGCTGGCCTCGTCGCTGCTCGAAGATGCCGGCGTCGCCATCATCGGCGGGCCGGACTTCGGCATTCTCGGCGAAGGCTATGTACGGCTGTCCTACGCCAACTCAACGGAGAACATCCTGAAGGCGCTGGACCGGATGGGCGCGTTTCTGTCGACCCGAAAGGCGGCGTAGCCTATTCTTGCCTCCCCGTGACGGGGAGGGTCACGCGCCGCAGCGCGCTCTCTCGGAGCGCATCAATCGAACGGCGACTTGCTGGCGGCCGGGGCCGGCGGGTCGGTGTCGTCCTTCGGCGGATCGGGCTCATCTTCGCGCGCCCTCTCGTAGATCACCCGCGACGGGCCGGGTTTCGGAATTTTCACGCCCTCTCTCTCGAGCGTGTCCCACAGCGCCATCAGCACGTCGCTCTTGACGTTGGCGATGCCGAGCGACGGGTCCTTGACCCAGAACCACAGTTCGAAGCCGATCGAACTGGCGCCGAACGCCGTCAGCATGCAGGCCGGCGCCGGTTTGGCGACCACGCGTTCGACGCTCAGCGCTGCCGCGATGGCGGCTTCCTGCGCCTTGCGCGGGTTGCTGTCATAGGTGGTGTTGAAGGTTGCCGACAGCCGCACGAAATCGCTCGAATAGGTCCAGTTCGCCACCCGCTGGGTGATGAAGTCCTCGTTCGGAATGAGGTATTCGCGCCCGTCCCGTGTGTCGACCGAGGTGTAGCGCGCGCCCATGATGCCGACGCGGCCGAAATGTTCTCCGACCGAGATGATGTCGCCCGGCTTGATCGACTTGTCGGCCAGCAGGATGATGCCGCTGACCAGGTTGGACACCACTTTCTGCAGACCGAAGCCGAGGCCGAGGCCGACCGCGCCTGAGAAGAAGGCGAGCGCGGTGAAGTCGATGCCGGCGGTCGACAGCGCGATCAGGATCGCGAAGGTGATCAGCATCAGCCGGGCGATCTTGCCGATCAGCACCTGGATGGACGGGGTCAGGTCCGCGGAGCGCTGCAGGCGGCGCTCGATGAAGTCGCTGGTGGCATTGGCCAGCCACAGCGTCAGCACCATCAGCACGCTGGTCTTGATGACGAGCAGCGGCGTCACGCGCAATCCGCCGATCGCCAGCCCGACCGAGTCCAGCGCCGCCATCGTCGGCCGCAGCAGCCCCAGAATGCTGAGGGCCGCGATGGTCCAGGCGAACACGGCGACCAGACGGTAGGCCACCGGATTGCGGATCAAGCCCGCGACCAGGGCGATGAAGAACCAGGCGGTCGCCAGCTTGGCGGCGACGCCGAGCAGGTAGGAATGGCTCGGCCACGTCGCGGACATCAAGCCGACCCGCGCGACGGTGAGCAGCAGCACGAAAATGATGATGCCGATATTCTGCAGCAGCAGCCGCACCAGCAGCCGCAGGAAGGCCGGCCATCCCATCGTCAGGTCGGTCGGCTTGACGCGGCTGCGGATCATCTTGCCGGCCAGCGCGGAAACAGCCGCGACGCCCAGGATGATTCCAATCTGGATGGGTAGCCAAATGGACCTGAACTCGTCGCCGAGTGTGGCCAGCGCTTCGTTGAGCGCGCCTCCCAGTTGCCCGATGTCAGTCATGTCAGGTTCCCATCTGGGCCTTCATTAGCAGGTCGGATTGTCATCCGGCTTTGGCCGGGCCGGTAAGCGTATCAAGTTATGCACATCCCGGCGGTCTACCGGCTCACGACAAAGCGGAACCCGATCAGAACGATCGCCAGTCCGATCACCTGCGCGATGCTTGGCACCGCGCCGAGCGCGACAAAGCCGATCACGAGCGAAAAGCCCGGAACCAGCGCGGGGAAGGTTGCCGCACGACCGGCGCCGAGCAAAATGACCGCACGCGTGAACAAATAGATCGGCAAGGCGCCGGCCAGCAGGCCCTGCACGACGATCTGCAACAGGTTTTCGGTCAGGCTCATGCGGAAGATGCCGTCGAAGCCCACGAACACCGCATAGAGCGGCGCACAGATCAGCACCGACAGCGCACCGACCACGGCGGTGCCGCGCATGCCCGGGACGCGCCAGATTCGCAGCAAGGTGCCGAAGGCCGCCCAGAAGAATCCGGCCAGCGCGAACAGCAGATCGCCGCCAATGCCGTGGCTGCCAATGGTGGTCAGCGACTCAACGCCAAAAACGATCAGCCCGACGATCAGGATGGCGCCGCCGACCATGCGCGGCATGGTAGGGCGTTCGCCCAGCACCAGCGTCGCCAGCATCAGCCCGAACAGCGCGGCGCAGGCTGGCTGAATGGTGGTGCCATGCCCGAGCGGCACCAGCGTGAAGCCGGTATAGGCGAGCAGGGCTTGCGGCGGCCCGGCCAGCACGGTCAGAACGATGCCGCGGCCCCAACCGATGCCGCCGAGTTCGATGGCGCCGCCGCGCAGGGCCAAAGGGATCAGAAATATTCCCGACCAGTAGAAGCGGTGAAAGGCGAGGTCTGAGGGCGAAAAGCCGATCGAGACGCCGTGCTTCGCGGCAACGAAGCCGGCGGCCCAGCCAAACGAGGCGCCGATGCCGCACAACACGCCAATGAGGACGCCGGAAGACTTTGCCGCCGCAGGTTGCGCCTTCGGATCCATGGTCTGGCCTTAGCGCACGGCCCTGCAACTTGAAACAGGTTTCAGGCGCACCATGCACACATCAAATAGCTGCCGCGCAGGTGACGCGGCCCCGGCAGATATTCTAGGATCGCCATCCAAGTCCAATCGGGACATTGAGCCCAAAACACTACCGGGATGGAATTGCTCATGGCGAAAACGCGTAAAGTCATCATCACCTGCGCCGTTACTGGTTCGATTCACACACCGTCGATGTCGCCGCATCTGCCGATCACCGCGGAGGAGATCGCCGACGCCGCGATCGGCGCGGCCGAAGCCGGGGCGGCGATTGTCCACCTGCACGCCCGCAATCCGCAGGACGGTCGCCCCGACCAGACGCCGGAGGGGTTCGCGCCGTTCCTGAAGGTGATCAAGCAGCGGTCCAATGTGGTCGTGAACATCACCACCGGCGGCGCCCCGACCATGGCCGCCGAAGAGCGGGTCAGGCCGGCCGCGCACTTCAAGCCCGAGGTCGCCTCGCTCAACATGGGCACCATGAATTTCGGGCTCTATCCGATGATCCCGCGCTTCAAAGGCAAGTTCAAGCACGACTGGGAAGAGCCCTATCTCGAGCGCTCGCGCGGCGGCATGTTCAAGAACACCTTCGCGGATATCGAATACATTCTCGCCACCTGCGCCGACAACGGCACCCGCTTCGAGGTCGAGTGCTACGACATCGGCCATCTCTACACGCTGCGGCATTTCCTCGACCGCGGGCTGATCAAGGCGCCGGTGTTCGTGCAATCGGTGTTCGGTATTCTCGGCGGCATCGGCCCGCACCCTGAAGACGTGATGATGATGAAGCGCACCGCCGACCGGCTGCTCGGCGACGCCTACCACTGGTCCGTGCTCGGCGCCGGGCAGAACCAGATGCGGATTGCGGCGATGGCGGCGGCGATGGGCGCCAATGTCCGCGTCGGCATGGAGGATTCGCTCTGGATCGGCGCCGGCAAGCTGGCAGAGTCCAATGCCCAGCAGGTGACCAACGTGCGCAAGATCCTCGAGGGCCTCGGCCTGGAGGTGGCGACGCCGGACGAGGCGCGCGAAATCCTGTCGCTCAAGGGCGGTATCGCCGGACATCGTCATTGCCGTTTGTTCCCGCGCCCGCCTGCATTTCTGCTGGCGGGCGCGGTCACGATTGGGTCGCCGGCCGAATTGCGATTGCCCTGGGGTTCGAAATTTCCTTATACCAAGGGGTATTTCGAGCCCGAGGATTGACGTCTGATGCCGCATCACACGCCGCTGATCACCACGATTGTCGTCGGCCTCGTCATCGCCTTCATTCTCGGTGCGATTGCGCAACGCCTGCGTGTGTCGCCCCTAGTCGGCTATTTGCTGGCCGGCGTGGTGATGGGTCCGGCCACGCCGGGTTTTGTCGCCGATCAGCAGATCGCCAACGAGCTCGCGGAAATCGGCGTGATTCTGCTGATGTTCGGCGTCGGCCTGCATTTTTCATTGAAGGACCTGTTGTCGGTTCGCGCCATCGCCGTGCCGGGCGCCATCGCCCAGATCACCGTCGCGACCGGGCTCGGCGTGGGGCTGTCGCTGGCGCTGGGCTGGACCATCGGCGCTGGCCTGGTCTTCGGCATGGCGCTGTCGGTTGCGTCGACGGTCGTGCTGCTGCGCGCCATGCAGGAGCGCCGCCTGATCGAAACGGAGCGTGGCCGGATTGCAGTCGGCTGGCTGATCGTCGAGGACCTGGCCACGGTGCTGGCGCTGGTAATGCTGCCGGCGGTGGCGCCGATCCTCAGGGAGGGCGTGCAGTCGGGCGCCGATTTGCAGGCGCTGATCTATCCGATCGCGCTGACGCTGGGCAAGGTCACGGCCTTCGTCGCGCTCATGCTGGTGGTCGGCCGGCGCGTCATTCCCTGGGTGCTGCATTACATTGCGCATACCGGCTCGCGTGAGCTGTTCCGGCTGTCGGTGCTGGCCATTGCGCTGGGCTGTGCCTTTGCCGCGGCCCAGTTGTTCGACGTCTCCTTCGCCCTCGGCGCCTTCTTTGCCGGCATGATGATGGCCGAATCGCAGCTCAGCCAGCGCGCCGCCCAGGAAACGCTGCCGCTGCGCGACGCCTTCGCGGTGCTGTTTTTCGTCTCCGTCGGCATGCTGTTCGATCCGATGATCGTGATCCGCGAGCCGTTGCCGATCATCGCAACGCTGGCGATCATCATGTTCGGCAAATCGCTGGCGGCCTTCGTGATCGTCAAGATGTTCCGCTACTCGACCGGCACTGCACTGACGATTTCCGCGAGCCTTGCCCAGATCGGCGAATTCTCGTTCATCCTGGCGGGTCTCGGCGTCAGCCTCGCCTTGCTGCCCGAGCGCGGCCGCGATCTCATTCTGGCCGGAGCCATCCTGTCGATCCTGTTCAATCCGCTGCTGTTCGCCATTCTCGACCGCTGGCTGGCGCGGCAGCCGGCCGCGGCGCCACTGCCGGGCGCCAGTCCCGAGGCGGTGACGCCGCTGCCCGAGGCGGCCCGCGAACCGATCCAGATGACGGACCTGTCCGGCCATGTGGTGCTGGTCGGCTATGGCCGGGTCGGAAAATTCATCACCACCCGGCCAGCCGCGGAGATCGGACCCTTGCTGATCGTCGAAAGCGATGCCGCCATCGTCGCACAGGCCCGCAACGAGGGCCGTACCGTCATCCTGGGCAACGCCGCCGACCCGGACGTGCTGGCGGCCTGCAACATTGCCGGCGCGCGGTATCTGCTTGTGGCGGTGCCCGATGCCTTCGAAGGCGGCCAGATCACCGGGCAGGCGCGCAAGCTCAACCCGGCCTTGCCGATTGTCGCCCGTGCGCACTCGGAAGACGAGATCGCGCACCTGAAGAAGCACGGCGCCACCGACGTGGTGATGGGCGAACACGAGATCGCCAAGGCCATGCTGGGCATGATTGTCGCACGCGCCGCCTGATTCGCTATTTTTGCCCGGCGGCACTTGTTGTTTAATTCTGCGCAGGCAAGAACAGGTCGCTGATCCGCAGCAACGTTCTGGCATCTCGTCGGCCTGCGCCGGCTTCAAGGAGACCGACCCGACCCATGGCCGCGCTCGACACCTTCAGCATTGCGATCCTGCTGGGCAGCGTTCTGGTGCTGGCCGGTATTCTGTCGAGTCTGGTGGCGTTGCGGTTCGGCGCTCCCTTGCTGCTGGTGTTCTTGCTGCTCGGCATGATGGCGGGCGAGGGCGGCCCCGGCGGCCTGCGCTTCAACGATGTCGGTGCCGCCTATATGGTCGGATGGTGGCCTGCGCACCAAGATGTCCACCTTCCGGCTGGTGCTGGCGCCGGCCGGAATCCTGGCCACCCTCGGCGTGTTGCTGACGGCGACGTTGACGGCGCCGATGGCGGTCTGGGCGCTCGGCCTGAGCTGGACCGAGGGCCTGCTGATCGGCTCCATCGTCGCCTCGACCGACGCCGCGGCGGTGTTCTTCCTGCTGCACGCCAAGGGACTGCGGTTGCGGCCGCGCGTCAGCGCCACGCTGGAAGTGGAATCGGCCACCAACGATCCGATCGCCATCTTCATGACCATCCTGCTGGTCGAGATATTGCTGCAGGGCGCGCAAGGCTGGGGCACCATTCTCGGCCTGCTGGCGCAGCAGATCAGCCTGGGCACGGCCTTCGGCGTGCTCGGCGGCTACATCATGGTCTGGGTCCTGAACCGGCTCAATCTGCCGCAAGGCCTCCACGCCCCCTTCGTCGCGACCGGCGGCATCGTTATTTTCGCGCTGACCGGGGCTCTGCAGGGCTCGGGGTTTCTCGCCGTCTATCTGGCCGGCTTGGTGGTCGGCAACAATTCGACCCGTGCCCACAACATGCTGGTCACGTTCATGGACGCCGTGACCTGGCTGGCGCAGATCGCCATGTTCGTGCTGCTCGGCTTGCTCGCCTGGCCGGATCTGCTGCTGCAGCGGCTCTGGCCGGCGCTGCTGGTGGCCGGTGCTTTGACGTTCATCGCACGCCCGGCGACAGTATTTCTCTGCCTGGCGCCGTTCCGGTTCTCGACGCGGGAGAAACTGTTCGTCTCCTGGGTCGGTTTGCGCGGCTCGGTCGGCGTGTTCCTGGCGTCGATCCCGCTGCTGGTCGGATTGCCGGGCGGGCAGATCTACTTCGATGTAGCGTTTGTCATCGTGCTGTTTTCGCTGCTGGTGCAGGGCTGGACCATCCCTGCTGCCGCCCGGAAGTTGCGCATTGCGCTGCCGCGTGTCGATGTCACCGCCCGCCGTGTCGAACTCGATCTGCCGGGCCAACTCGAAAAAGAGCTGGTCGGCTATCCGGTGATCGCCGGCAGCCCCTATCTGCGGCATGGCCTGATCCCGAACTGGGCGCGGCCGACGCTGATCGTGCGCAACGAGGAAATCCTCACGCCGGTCGAGGCCGATCCGGTCCTCGAGGGCGACTACGTTTATCTGCTGGCGCCGCCTGAGAAGGCACAGGCGCTCGATCGGTTCTTCGTCAACATGCCGGTGCCGGCGGCGCCGGATCCGCGGCTGCTGGGCGACTTCTTCGTGCCCGGCACGGCGACGCTCGGTGCCTTGTCGGAAATCTACGGGTTACAGGTCGCTGCCGACCATACCGAGGTGGCGCTGGCCGATTACTTCACCGAGATGCTGCATCACCCCGCCAGGACCGGCGACATTGTGCAACTGGGTCCGGTGGCGCTGTTGGCGCACAAGGTGGAGAACAACCGGGTCACCACCGTCGGCCTGAGGCTGGCCGAGCCAGAGACGCCAAACACCTGGAACGGCCGCGTGGTGGCCCTTGGACGCAGGGCCCGGAAATCGCTCGGGTTGTCCTAGGAGGCGCGCCGCGCCAGCGCCGGGCCGTTCTGAATGAGCCAGGCGCCGCCGAACAGCACGCCGGTCCAGAACAGGTCGCCGAGAACCGTCTTTTCCAAGAAGGGCAGGGCGGCGATGTAGCATTGCACCAGGCCAGCGCCGGTCAGCGGATACATGCCGCTGAACGCCCAGACAGCGAAATTCGAAGCGGCAAAGAAGATCAGCGAGCAGGACAGCACAGCCGCCACCACGGGCAGCGGGCCGTTCCAGCGCCGGGTCAGCATGCCGGCAAAGGCGGCGACCGATATCGCCAGCGTGCCGATGGTCGTGATGCGCCAGTCTTCGGTCGGGAGCCAGAGATTGCTCAGCGCCATCGCCGCCACCGGCACCACCACCGCCAGCGCCGGAAAGCGCAGCACCCGCCCCGCGAACAGGGCGCTCGCCGCCACCGGCAGAAACCCGGGCGCATGCGGCAGTAACCGCGCCACCGCCACGAATGCGACCAGGAACACCACCAGTGCCAGGTCCGTCCAGATCGGATGGCGGGCGAGGGCGGATTGCGGCGATTGGGCGAGCATCGATGACGGTTCCTTGTACGGCCGGACGAGCGTCACGTTAGCACGCCGCGGCCTTCATTTTCCACCCATTCTGCGACAATGGCGGAAAGTGCATCGAGCCCGTCGGTCAGCGCCGCCGGGCCGGGTTGCAGGATCAGCGTCGATTTCACCTCGCGCAGCCAGCCGGAGGCGACGGCCGGCACGCCGGCAAAGCCGGGCCGGGCGGCGACTTTGGCCGGCACGAATTTCTTGCCGCACCAGGAGCCGATGATGATGTCGGGGCGGGCGGCGATCACCGCTTCGCCGGTGACGATACGGTCCTTGGCGTTCTTGCGCGCGGCGAGGTGCGGAAACACCTCGATGCCGCCGGCGGCCTCGATCAACTCCGACACCCAGCCAAGCCCGGAAATCATCGGCTCGTCCCATTCCTCGAAATAGACCCGCGGCCGCCGCGGCAGCGCCTTTCCCCGCATGCGCACCGCGTCGACACGCGCCGCCATGGCCGTGGCCAGGGCGTCGGCCTTGGCCGGTTGCCCGACCAGCGCGCCCAGCGTGCGGATCATGTCGTAGATGCCGGCGAGGTCGCGCTGGTTGAAGGCATGGACCGCGACATTGGCGCGGATCAGGTCGGCGACGATGTCGGCCTGCAGGTCCGAGAACGTCAGCACCAGGTCGGGCTGAAGCGCCAGGATCTTCGGCACGTCGGCGGAAATGAACGCGGCGACGCGCGGCTTTTCCTTGCGGACGCGCGGCGGCCGCACCGCATAGCCGGACACGCCGACAATGCGGGCCTCCTCGCCCAGCAAGTACAGCGTTTCGACGGTCTCTTCGGTCAGGCAGACAATGCGGGCGGGCGGGAACATGGTCTCTCCGTCATGCCCGGCCTTGTGCCGGGCATCCACGACTTTCTGGATGACCAGCATCAAGGACGTGGATGGCCGGGACAAGCCCGGCCATGACGGCTAGCTCAGCAACTCCACGCCGCCCGTCGCGGTCACGCGGCCACCATCGATCCGCACCACATGCGAGGCGATGCGCGTGACCTCGCTGGCATCGTGGCTGACGTAGATCATCGGCACCTCCGCGCCGTCGCGCAGGCGTTCGAGGTAGGGCAGAATCTCGGCCTTGCGGCCGGCGTCGAGCGATGCGAGCGGCTCGTCGAGCAGCAGCATGCGCGGCCGTGCCAGCAGCGCCCGGCCGATGGCGACGCGCTGGCGTTCGCCGCCGGACAGCTTGCCCGGCCGCCGGTCGAGCAGCGCGCCGATGTCGAGCAGGTCGACCACATGCGTGAACGCGGCCGGGTCGGCCGCATGGCCGCCGATCCAGCGGCCGTAATCGAGATTGCTCTTTACCGAGAGGTGCGGAAACAGCCGGCCTTCCTGGAACACATAGCCGACGCGACGTTTGTGCGCCGGCACATCGATGCGCGCGGCATCGTCGAACAGTACGTCGTCATCGAGCGCGATGCGGCCGCGATCGGGCCGCAGCAGTCCGGCGATCATGTTGATGATGCTGGTCTTGCCGGTGCCGGACGGCCCGAACAAAACGGTGGCGCCACCTGCGCTGGTGAAGGCGATATCGAGCGTGAAATCGCCGAGCGCCTTTTCGACCCGAACCGACAGCATGTTAATTTCCGTGCAGGCGCGCCGCGGCGCGGCGGGCGAACCATTCGGCGGCGATCAGAGCGGCGAGGGAGATAATGATGGAGACGATAACCAGCCGGAACGCGGCGCTGTCGCCGTCCGGCACCTGGGTCAGCGTGTAGATCGCCGCCGAGATGGTCTGGGTCTCGCCGGGAATGTTCGACACGAACGTGATGGTGGCGCCGAACTCGCCCAGCGCCTTGGCGAAGCCGAGCATGGTGCCGGCAATGATGCCGGGCAGCGCCAGCGGCAGCGTCACGGTGGCGAACACCCAGAGACGGCTGGCGCCCAGCGTCGACGCCGCGTCCTCGAGCTTCGTGTCGATCGCCTCGATCGATAGCCGGATCGGCCGAACCAGCAGCGGAAACGCCATGATCCCGCAGGCCAGCGCCGCGCCGGTCCAGCGGAACGAGAATACGATGCCGAAATTATCTGCGAGGAAGGCGCCGAGCGGCGCCTTGCGGCCGAAGGCGATCAGCAGCAGATAGCCGGTCACCACCGGCGGCAGCACCAGCGGCAGATGGATCAGCGCGTCGAGCACCGACTTGCCCCAGAAGTTCTTGCGCGCCAGCAGATACGCGACGGCGATGCCGAACGGCAGCGACACCGCCGTCGCCACCGCGGCAATGCGCAGCGACAGCATGACGGCGGTCCATTCCTCGGGGGACAGATCAAGCATTGCCGTATCCGTGTCCCGGACGCGGTGCCGCGCGCTTGCGATGCATCGCAGAGCCGGGACCTTTCCATACCCCGAGAACGCGAAGGCCCCGGGTCAGCAGCGCATCGCCAAGGGGCGCTGCGCTACGCCCGGGACAAGTCCAACGGTTCATCACGACACCGGCTTGATTAAAAAGCTGAAGCCATACGTCTCGAAGATCGTCTTGGCCGCTGCGGAACGCAGGAAGGCGAGATAGCGCGCCGCCTCCGCGTTGTTGCTCGCGGCGACGGCCGCCACGGGATAGATGACCGGCGGATGCGAGCCATCGGGAAACATGCCGACGATCTTGACTTTCGGTTCGACCCTGGCGTCGGTCTCGTAGACGAGACCGACAGGTGTCTCGCCACGGGCGACGAAGGCGAGCGTCGCCCGCACGTTCTCGGCCATCGCCAGCTTCGGCTCGGCAGCTTTCCAGCCACCGAGCGCTTCCAGCGCGGCTTTGGCATAGAGCCCGGCCGGCACGGCCTTGACGTCGGCAACCGCGATGCGGCCGTCACCCGCAAGTCTGGCGAGGTCGAAGGGCTTCGCGATGGTTATCTTGTCGAGTTTGGAATCGCGCGGCGCGATCAGCACCAGTTTGTTGCCGAGCAGGTTGACACGGCTGCCGGCGCTGACGAGCTTCTTCTCGGTTAGATAGTCCATCCATTTCAGATCGGCCGAGACGAAGACATCGGCCGGTGCGCCGCTCTCGATCTGTCTGGCCAGCGCCGAGGAGGCCGCATAGCTCGCCACCACCTTGATGCCGGTGGCCTTGGCAAAGGCGGCGTTGGCATCGTCCAGCGCATTCTTCATCGATGCCGCGGCGAACACGGTGACGGACTTGTCCTGCGCGGCGGCGGGCACAAGCGGCACCATAGCCGCAAGCAGTGCGGCAACGGCACGGCGGCGAGTCAGGCGGATCATCGGGCGCTCCTCGATAGCGGATGCAGGCGCGGCAAGACGCCACGCACGTGCGAGTTTGGGTGCCGGTGAGCGACCGATCCGGAAGCGCCGTTCCGGGTCCGCGGAGCGCACTTACGGCAGGCTCCGGGTCACATCAGCACGCTAGCAGGCCGCGCAGGCCGCCGTAAAGCGATCGGCAACAAGGCTTCGCCAATGGGCAAGGCTGGGTTGCTGTCTTGCCGATTGTCGGCCGGCGGGGCTTCGCGCATGGTCGCCGCCATCGTCAGGAAAGGCCAGCCGGTGGACCCTCTGCTCATTCTCGCCATCACGGCGGGCGCATTTCTGCTCGCAGGCATGGTCAAGGGAGTGATTGGGCTCGGTCTGCCGACGGTCGCCATCGGGCTGCTCGGTCTGGTGATGCCGCCGTTGCAGGCGGCGGCCATTCTGGTGGTGCCGTCGCTGGTCACCAACATCTGGCAAACCGCGGTCGGCGGCGACGTGCGGGGGCTGGCGCGGCGGTTGTGGCCGCTGCTCGCGGGCATCGCCATCGGCACCTTTGTCGGCGCCACGGTACTGCCGCACGACACCACGGGCCAGTCGTCCGTCTGGCTGGGTCTGGCGCTGGCGATCTATGCCGCGCTCGGTCTGGTCCGGCTCGAGTTCAAGGTGGCGCCGCACTCCGAAACCTGGCTGGGCCTGCTGATGGGGTTCCTGACCGGAACCGTCACGGTGGCGACTGGCATTTTCGTGCTGCCGCTGACGCCGTATGTTCAGGCGTTGCAACTCGACCGCGACCGCATGGTGCAGGCGCTCGGCTTGTCGTTCACGGCGTCGACCGTCACGTTGGCGCCGGCGCTCGCCTATGCCGGTGAAATGCGGACGGCGCTGGCAGTGCCCTCACTGGTGGCGCTGGTTGCGGCCTTGCTCGGCATGGTGCTGGGGCAGTGGGTGCGCCAGCGCGTGACGCCGCAGACCTTCCGCCTGTTCTTCTTCGCCGGCCTGCTGTTGCTCGGTCTGCATCTGGCGTCTCGGGGATTGCTGTGATTGGCTAGACCAATGTCGTTCCACTTCATCAGGATCATGTCATGAAAGTCGTCGATCTCTCCCACGTCATGAACGTGCACACGCCCGGCTGGGTCGGCTATGCCGGCAACAAGATGTATTACGCGCAGAACCTGCAGACGGTGCGGATCGTCGCGCAGCGTATCGACACCGCGCTGCACGTCGGCACCCACTTCGACGGCGCGATGCACGCGACCGACAATCGCCGCGGTGACATGGCGCATCTGCCGCTCGATTATCTGATGAACCGCGGCGTGGTCGTCGACATTTCAAAGCATATGCATGACTGGGCGGTCATCACGCCGGAGATGATCGAGGGCGCCGGGGCCGATATCCGCGAAGGTGACATTCTCATTCTGCACACCGGCTGGCACAAACATTACGAGGGGCAGCCGCAGCAGGATCTGGTGCGCTACTTCTGTTATCACCCGGGGCCGAACCTCGACACGCTGCACTGGATGCTGAAAAAGAAGATCAAGTGGTGGGGCATGGACACCGGCTCCTGCGACCATGCCATGAACACCTCGATCCGCTACATGCGGCCCGACCTCGCCGAGGAGTTCACGAAGAAGCACGGCAAGACGCCGGCGGAGTTCTTCGGCACCTTCGAGTACACGCACAAGAAATCCGGCCGCCAGGTCTCGGCCGACGTGTTCCCGTTCCACAACTGGGCCTTCCAGGAAGGCCTGCTGCACGCCGAGAATCTCGGCGGCGATATCGAGCTGATGCTCGGCAAGCGCTGCATCATCGGCGCGTTCCCGTGGCGCTATGAGGGCCTCGAGGGCTGCCCTTGCCGTATCGTCTGTTTCCTCGACACCGACGACAAGGTGGAGGCGGTCGGCGACGCCGCGAAGGCGATCCTGCGCGGGGAGATGCCGATCTAGCTTTGAGCGAGCCGAGGATCCGGGCTATTGCTCTGCAGCGTCGCCTGGATCGCCTCGCGCAGCAAACCGTATTGCGATTTGTCCCATTGCGCGACGTGGATGTCGGCGAGCAATTTGGCCGACTTTCCGAACACGATGATGCGGTCGCCGACGCCGATGGCTTCTTCCAATTGATGCGTGATCAGGATCGCGGTTGAGCCGCTCTCGCGCGCCAGCGCCAGGAAGGTGTCGCGCAACTCCTGCGCCGTCACCTCGTCGAGATGGCCGAAGGCCTCGTCCGCCAGCATGATGTCGGGCTGCACCGAGAAAGCGCGGGCGATGGCTACGCGCTGCCGCATGCCGCCGGACAATTCGTGCGGATAGGCGTTGATGAAGGCGCCAAGCCCGAGGCGGTTAAGCCAGGTCAAGGCGCGCTCGCGTTGCTCTTCCTCGGACAGTCCGATCAATTCGAGCGGCAGCTTGGCGTTGTCGAGCGCCGAGCGCCACGGCAACAGCCGGTCCTGCTGGAACACGGTGGCGATCTTGCCGCGGAAGTAATCGAAGTCGGCATGCGGGCTCTTGTCGCCGATGCGCAGCGTGCCTTCGCTCGGTGCCTCCAGCCCGATCATCAGGTCGAAGAAGGTCGACTTGCCGCAACCGGTCTGGCCGACGATCGCCACCACTTCGCGGGGGGCAATGGTCAGATCGAGACGGTCGATGGCCACCACCGATTGCCCGGTGGTGGTTTGCCGGAACACCTTGCGCACGCCGCGCACTTCGATCGGCGGCGGCCCGCCCGGAGAACGTGTGGTCATGCGCGCCACCGCAGCAGGCGATGCTCGACACGCGACACGATCGCCTCAAGCAGGAACAGCAGTGCCACCAGCACGATGGTCCAGGCGAACACGTCGGCGACCGAGAACAGTTGCTGGGCATTCGACAGTTGGGCGCCGATTCCCGTCACGGCGCCGACCAGTTCGGCGATAGTGACGACGCGGATGGCGAGGCTGATATTGACCTTCCAGCTGGTGAAGATGGTCGGGATAATCGCCGGCATCATCAGCTTGATGAAAAACTGCAGCGTGGTCGGCCGGAACGATCGCATCATGTGGCGAAGCTCGCGCGGCACGCTGCGCATGGCGTCGAGCGTATCGATCAGGAACACCGGCCCGCACACCACCACCAGCACGAAGCCGATGCGGAATTCGACGCCGGGAAACCACAACACGGCGAACAGGATCCACGACACCACCGGTACCGCCACGAACACACGGATAATGGGGCTGAGGTATTTATCGAGCGGGTCGGAACGGTACATCGCCATCGCCAGCGCGAGGCCGGCGATGAAGGAGACGATCAGCGCCGCGATCACCCGCGCCAGCGTCACCACCACGTCGAGCGGCGTGATGGTGCCGATGGCCTTGGCGATCCGCACCAGACTCGGCACCGCGAACGGCGGAATGCCGAGGAAAGGTGCCAGATTTGACAGCACCTCCCACGCGGCGGCGAAGATCAGAAGGGAGACGAGCGTATGCCGCGGGAAACCAAGCGAAGCGACAGGCTCGCCAAGCTCCTTATGGGACATAGATGATATTCGCGTCCGGCATCTTCGGGTAGAACCCGGCCTTGACCGCGCGCTCCATCATATCCGTGATTGATTTGCGCGTGGCCGGCTCCCAGGCGGGCTCGACAATCATCATCAGGCGCTTGCTTTCGACTGCCGCGGTCAGGATGCCCGGCGGCAGCTTCAGCGTTTCATTGGCAATCTTGTCGGCAGCCGCGGTTTCCTTGTGCATGACGTCGGCAACGTCCTTCAGGGCTGCCAGCAGCATCTTCGGGCCGTTGGGAATGCGCTTGATCGCATCGGTGCGCATCGCCGGGACGATCTCCCAGCCGTCGACGCCGGTGATTTCTTTCCAGCCCTCGGCGCCGTTGAAGATCATCTTCCAGTCGGGATTCTGCTTGGCGATGATGCTTGCCAGCGGCTCGATCACCAGCGCGGCATCGACGCGGCTGGCCTCAAGCTGGGCGCGGGCGACGGCGAAATTGGCGTTGACCACGGTGATGTCCTTGCCGAGATCGATGCCCTTGGCGGCGGTGTACATCTTCACCACCTGGAACTGCGAGCCGCCCATATCGATGGCCAGTTGCTTGCCCTTGAGGTCGGCCAGCGATTTGATGGCGGGGTCCTTGGCGAAAATCACCAGGTCGGCCAGCGTGAAGCCGGTGCCGATGATCTGCAGCGGCACGCCTTCCTGCGCCAGTTTCTGGAAGATGGTCGGGCCGCCGATCAAAACGTCCGTCTCGCCGGTGGCGAAGGCCGCGTAGAAGGCGGCGATCGACGGATAGGGGCGAATGTCGAGTTCGAAGCCGTGCTTGGCGTCGAAGCCGCGCGCCTTCATGATGTTCCAGACCAGTGGATTGAATACCGGCAGCGTCAGGCTGGACACTTTGATGACCGGCTTCTGTTGCGCGAGCGCCGGCGCGGCGAACATGCCAGCGGCGATGGTCAGACCCACAGCGAGAGCGGCGAGGTGGCGTCGAGACGTTTTCAACATCATCTTCCCCCTATTTTGATTTTTAGCCGATAGTTCGGACTTCAGCTTGAGGCGACTTTACTCCGTAATCGTTTGTGTGCAAATAATTAGCCGTCAGCCGACGGGAGCACACGATGCCGCATACGCCTTCGCGCGATGGCACCCGATTGTATTACGAGGAAGCGGGCGAAGGCACGCCCATTGTCTTCGTTCACGAATACGCGGGCGACTACCGCACGTGGGAGCCGCAGATGCGGTACTTCTCCCGGTCGCATCGCTGCATCACCTACAGCCAGCGCGGGTATCCGCCGTCCGATGTGCCCAGCGATGGCGCGCGCTACAGTCAGGACATCCAGCGCGACGACGTGATTGCGCTGATGGATGCGCTGAAGGTCGACAAGGCGCATATCGTCGGCCATTCGATGGGCGCCTCGACCGCGCTTCATGTCGGCATTCATTTTCCCGAACGCTGCCTGTCGGTGACGGCAGCGAGTTGCGGCTATGGCTCGAGCCCCGATCCGAAGCGGGTCGAGGATGGCCGCGCCGCTTCGCGGGAAACCGCCAAGATGTTCGAAACGGTCGATTTTCCAACGGCTTCCGCGCGTTATGCCGATGGCGCGACGCGGCAGACGCACAAGAACAAGGACCCGCGCGGCTTCGCCGAGTTCGCAAAAATGTTGAGCGAACATTCGGCGCAGGGCCATGCGCTGACCATGCGCTACGTCCAGGCCGAGCGCCCGACGCTCTGGGACATGCAGGAAGATCTGAAAAAATTCGCGGTGCCGCTGCTGATCCTGGTCGGCGACGAGGACGACTGGTGCCTCGAAAGCAGCGTGTTTCTCAAGCGCACGGTGCCGACCGCCGGCCTGCTGGTCATCCCGCGCTCGTCCCACACCATCACCAGCGAGGAGCCGGCCGCGTTCAATGCGGCGCTGGCCGAACTCATCGCCGCTTCCGAGGCGGGCCGCTGGCTCGCCCACAAACCTTCCCAATAGTCACAGGAGAAAGTCATGGACCTCAAGCTCAAGGGCAAGACGGCGGTAATCACCGGCGGCAGCGAAGGCATCGGCAAGGGCATCGCCCGCCTGTTCGCCAAGGAAGGCGTCGACGTCGCGATCTGCGCCCGGCGCAAGGAGCCGCTGGAGGCGACCGCCAAGGAAATCGCCAAGGAATTCGGCACCAAGGTCATCCCCATTCCCGCCGATCTGCGCAAGGATGCCGACGCCAAAGCCTTCATCGAGCAGGCGCACAAGGCGCTCGGCCGCATCGATATCATGGTCAACAATGCCGGCTCCGCGGCGGGTGGCGTGATCGAGCATCTGACCGAGGACGACTGGGAAAAGGGCTTGCAGCTCAAGTTCATGGGCTATGTGCGCTGCCTGCGTTACGTGCTGCCGATCATGCGTGCGCAGGGCGGCGGCCGGGTGGTGAACCTGATCGGCAATGACGGCGTGAAGCCGTCCTACTGGGAAATCTGCCCCGGCGCGGCCAATGCCGCCGGCCAGAACCTGACGCTGTCGCTGGCCGGCCAATACGGCCGCGAGAACATCAGCTTCGTCGCGGTCAACCCGGGCCCGGTGCGCACCGAGCGCTGGGCCGGGCTGGTCGACGCCATGGCCCGCGACATGAAGATCTCGCGCGAGGAGGCCGACAAGCTGGCCCCGGCATCGATCCCGATGGGCCGCATCGCCGAGGTGGAAGAGGTTGCGTCGCTGGTGGTGATGCTGGCTTCCCCATTGATGGAAATGGTCAACGGCACCATGATCGAAATCGACGGCGGACAGGACAAGCCGTTGATGGACCGTTTCCGGGACAAGCCGAAGGGCTAGGCAGTTCGCCTACAAAAACTGCCCCGATGGCGCGTTTCACGCCATCGGGTGCGCTTGACAAGCTTGGGGGTGCGGACGGACTATTTGCGTACAAACAAGTTCGCCACGCCGGAGGCGACGGGACATTTGCAGTTCATGCAGTCACCGTGTCTGGATGCGGGACTGCCAGCAGGGAGTCTTCGTTATGACCACCAGGCGTCACGTGTTTTCACTCGCTTTCGCATCGACTTTGACCGCCGTTCTCGCCGCGCCCGCACTGGCGCAGGAAACGATCAAGATCGGCGAGCTCAACAGCTACAAGTCGCAGCCGGCTTTCCTTGACCCTTACAAGAAGGGCATGGATCTCGCGCTTGACGAGATCAACGCCAAGGGCGGTGTTCTCGGCAAGAAACTCGAACTGATCGTGCGCGACGATGGCGCCAATCCCGGCGAGGCTGTTCGCGTCGCCGAAGAGCTGGTCACGCGCGAAGGCGTGCCGCTGATCGCCGGCACGTTCCTGTCGCATATCGGCCTTGCGGTGACGAACTTCGCCGGCCAGAAGAAAGTGTTCTTCCTCGCCGCCGAGCCGCTCACCGACAAGATCACCTGGCAGAACGGCAACCGCTACACCTTCCGCCTGCGCCCCACGACCTACATGCAAACGGCCATGCTGATGCCGGCCGCGATCGCCGCCAAGAAGAAGCGCTGGGCGCTGGTCTATCCGAACTTCGAATACGGCCAGTCGGCGGCCGAGAACTTCAAGACGATGCTGAAGAAGGCGCAGCCCGACGTCGAATTCGTCACCGAGCAGGCGCCGCCGCTCGGCAAGGTCGACGCCGGCGCGGTGGCGCAGGCCATCGATGACGCCAAGCCCGACGCCATTTTCAACGTGCTGTTCGGCGCCGATCTGACCCGTTTCGTGCGCGAGGGCACCACCCGCGGCGTGTTCAAGAATCGCACGGTATTGAGCCTGCTGTCGGGCGAGCCGGAATATCTCGATCCGCTCAAGGAAGAGGCACCGGTCGGCTGGATCGTCACCGGCTATCCGTGGGACAAGATCAAGACACCCGAGCACACGGCGTTCCTCGCCGCCTATCAGAAGAAGTTCAACGACTATCCGCGGCTTGGCTCCATCGTCGGCTACGCCACCATCAAGTCGCTGGCCGCCGGCATCGAGAAGGCCAAGGGCACCGACACCGAAAAGATGATCGAGGCGTTTCGCGGCCTGAAGGTCGACAGCCCGTTCGGTCCGTTCGAGTACCGGGTCAGCGATCATCAGGCCACCATGGGCGCCTATGTCGGCAAGATCGCGCTTGAGAACGGCAAGGGCACCATGGTCGACTTCACCTACGTCGACGGCGCGACGGTGTTGCCGGGCGCCGACGAGGTGAAGAAGCTGCGTCCGGCCGAAGCGAATTGATCTCTTTCTGTCCCTCCCCCTGTTGGGGGAGGGTGGTCGGCGAAGCCGACCGGGTGGGGGAGTGAATCTTTCAGTGCGACCCCACCCGGCTGTTCACTTCGTTCACAGCCACCCTCCCCTGAAAGGGGAGGGATAAAACAAACCATGACCCTCGACTCACTCCTCTTCCAGGCGATCAACGGGCTCTCGTCGGCCTCCGGCCTGTTCTTCATCGCCGTCGGCCTGTCGCTGATCTTCGGCGTCACCCGCATCATCAATCTCGCGCACGGGTCCCTCTATATGATGGGGACCTACATTGCCTACTCGTTCGCCACCAAGATCGGCGGCGTGATCGGCTTCTGGGGCGGCATCCTTGCCACCGCGATCATCGTCGGCTGCATCGGCGCGCTGATCGAGATACTGTTGCTGCGGCGGATCTATCGCGCGCCCGAACTTTTCCAGCTGCTCGCGACCTTCGCGCTGGTGCTGGTGTTCAACGACATGACGCACTGGATCTGGGGCTCCGAGGATCTGCTCGGGCCGCGCGCGCCGGGCCTGGCTGGTTCGGTCGAACTCCTTGGCCGCAGGCTGCCGAGCTACGATCTGTTCCTGGCGCTGGCCGGTCCGGTTGTGCTGCTGATCCTGCACTTCACGTTGAAGCTGACGCGCTTTGGCCGGCTGATCCGCGCCGCGACGCAGGACCGCGAAATGGTCGGCGCGCTGGGCGTCAACCAGGCGGTGCTGTTCACGTCGGTGTTTGCGCTCGGCGCCGCGCTGGCCGGTCTCGGTGGCGCGCTGCAGGTGGCGCGGGAGCCGGCGACGCTCGCCACCGATCTCATCGCCCTCGGCGACGCCTTCGTGGTGGTGGTGGTCGGCGGCATGGGCTCGATCACCGGCGCCTATCTGGCCGCGGTCATCATCGCCGAGGTCAAGGCGCTGTGCATCGGCATCGGCGTCGTCAACCTCGGCGGCATTTCCGTCAACTTTTCCAAGTTCACGCTGGTGGCCGAATTCCTGGTCATGGCGATCGTGCTGATCGTGCGGCCTTACGGCCTGCTCGGCAAACCGCAGGGCGCGGTGCGGTCCATCGCCGAACCGGAAGAGCCGATCCGCGCCGCGACGCCGATGTTGAAGCTGCTGGCGGCCGTGGTGCTCGGGCTTCTGCTGTTCCTGCCGGTGCTGGCGCAATCCTCGCCCTATCTGATGATCCTCGGCATCGACGTGCTGATCGCGGTGATCTTCGCTACCTCGCTGCATTTCATCATGGGGCCGGGCGGCATGCATTCGTTCGGCCACGCCGCCTATTTCGGCCTCGGTGCCTATGGCGCGGCGCTGCTGGTGAAATGGCTGGCGGTGCCGATGGGCTTCGCGCTCGCCGCCGCCCCGCTGGTGGCGCTGGCTGGCGCATTGTTGTTCGGCTGGTTCGCCGTCCGGCTGTCCGGCGTCTATCTCGCGATGCTGACGCTCGCCTTCGCGCAGATCGTCTGGGCCGCCGTATTCCAGTGGGAAGGCTTCACCGGCGGATCGAACGGCGTCATCGGCGTCTGGCCGAAGCCGCCGTTCAATCAGGGATGGGCGTTCTTCCTGCTCACGCTGGCGCTGGCGACCGTTGCCGTGCTCGTGTTGCGGCGGGTTCTGTTCGCGCCGTTCGGCTACGCGATGCGGGCCGGGCGTGACTCGCCGCTGCGGGCCGAGGCCATCGGTATCGACGTCAAACGGATCCACTGGCTGGCCTTCGCCATTGCCGGCTGCATCTGCGGCGTGGCCGGCGGTCTGTTCGCCTTCGCCAAGGGCTCGATCTCGCCGGAGTCGATTCATGTCGGCCGCTCGATCGACGGCCTGGTGATGGTGCTGCTCGGCGGCATCCAGACTTTGACCGGGCCCATCGTCGGCGCGTCGGTATTCGCGCTCCTGCAGGACACCATCATGCGGCAGACCGAATACTGGCGGGCGCTGCTGGGCGCCGTCATCCTGGTGCTGGTGCTGGCCTTCCCGAGCGGCATCGTCGGCGCGTTCTCGAACCTGTGGCGCAGATGGCGGGGGGCGTCATGAGCGTTCTGGCCGTCCGCCAACTGTCCAAGGCATTCGGCGGCGTCCGCGCCGTCAACGATGTCAGCTTCGCGATCGGGGCGGGCGAATTCCTCGCCATGATCGGACCGAACGGCGCCGGCAAGTCGACGTGCTTCAACATGATCAATGGCCAGCTCGCGCCGGACTCCGGCGCGATCCTGCTCGGTGACCGCAATATCGCCGGCATGGCGCCGCGCGCGATCTGGCGGCTCGGCGTGGGCCGCACTTTCCAGGTTGCCGCCACCTTCGCCTCGATGACGGTTGTCGAAAACGTGCAGATGGCGCTGCTGTCCTATGCCGGCGACCTCTACCGGCTGTGGCGGCCGGCCGCGGCGCTGCACCGGGCGCGTGCGCTCGAACTGCTGGCGCAAGTCGGCATGCAGGACGCCGCCGACCGGCCGAGCCGCGAACTGGCCTATGGCGACGTCAAACGGGTCGAGCTTGCGATTGCGCTCGCCAATGAGCCGCGTCTGCTGCTGATGGACGAGCCAACCGCCGGCATGGCGCCGCGCGAACGCAACGACCTCATCAAGCTGGTCAAGCAACTGGTGCTCGAGCGCGGCATCTCGGTGCTGTTCACGGAGCATTCGATGGACGTCGTGTTCTCGTTCGCCGACCGCATCATCGTGCTGGCGCGCGGCCGGCTGATCGCCGATGGCAATGCAGCCGCGATCCGCGAAAACACGCAGGTCAGGGAAGTCTATTTCGGCACCGGCAAGACTTTTGCCGACGGCACTTCGCAAGGGGCCGCGCCATGAGCGCCGCCATGCTCACCGTCGAGGGCCTGAGCGCCTGGTACGGCGCCGCGCGGATTCTCTACGACCTGAATTTCGAGGTCGGCCGCGGCGAGGTGGTGGCGCTGATGGGCCGCAATGGCGCCGGAAAATCGACCACCATGAAAACCATCATGGGCCTCATTCCCCAGCGCGAGGGCGCGGTGCGTTTTGAGGGCACCGACATCGCCCGAATGCGCCCCTTCGAGATTGCCCGGCTGGGACTCGGCTTCACGCCCGAGGACCGGCGTATCTTTGCCGACCTGACGGTGCTGGAGAATCTCGACATCGGCCGCCAGCCGCCGCGCCAATTTCCCGACGGCACGCCGGCGCCGCTGTGGACGCCGGAGCGCCTGTTCGCGCTGTTTCCAAACCTCGCGGAAATGCCCCACAGGCTCGGTGGCCGCATGAGCGGCGGCGAACAGCAGATGCTCACGGTCGCGCGCACGCTGATGGGCAATCCGCTGCTGGTCCTGCTCGACGAGCCCTCCGAAGGCGTGGCGCCGCTGATCGTCGAACAGATGGCCGCCACCATCGTCGAGCTGAAGAAAACGGGCCTCTCGATTCTGCTGTCGGAGCAGAACATTCATTTCGCCAGACTGGTGGCGGACCGGGTCTACGTGCTGGAAAAGGGCCAGATCCACTGGCAGGGCACGATGGCGCAACTGGCTGATAATCTGGAAGTGCAGCGGGCCTATCTGACGGTCTGAAGCCGCCGTTGACTCCTTGTTTCTTAGGAGGCATCGAAGTTAGAGCTTTCGCCGTCCTTCAATCCCGGTCATGATTCGACACCGTGGGAACCCCAACGATGCGCCGAGAAAAACTCAAGGTTGTCGCCGGCGCGGAGGCGCCCGACGCCGGCCGCTATGTGCTGGACGAGCAGATGGGGTTTCTGCTGCGCGTCGCCATGCAGCGGCATACCTCCATTTTCATGTCGCGCATGATCGAGGGTTTGACGCAGACCCAGTTCGCCGCGCTGGCCAAGCTTTACGAAGTCGGGCCCTGCTCGCAGAATCATCTCGGCCGGCTGATCTTTCTCGATGCCGCCACCATCAAGGGCGTGGTCGACCGTCTCGGCGTGCGCGGCTTCCTGACGGCGCTGGCCGACACCAAGGATCGCCGCCGCCGCGCCGTGGCACTGACCGAGCGCGGCCGCGAGGTGACCGAGCAGGCGATGGCCGTCGCCGCGGAAATCACGGCAGCGACGCTGGCGCCGCTGACCGGGGACGAACGGCGTCTGGCGGCGCGGCTGTTGAAGAAGCTATCCTGACGTCATCGCCTTGAGCCGCATCGGCGTCACCGGCAGCCGCGTCACCGCGCCGGGACGCTGCAGCGCGTCGTCGATCGCCGCCGCCAGCGCCGCGCCGGCCGGATTGGCGCCCCCTTCGCCGGCGCCCTTGAGGCCAAGCGCATTGAGCGGGCTCGGCGCGTCTTCGGTAATCAGAATGGTGGATGCAGGTACTTCGCGTGCGGTCGGCATCAAATAATCGGCGAAGGTTACCGACAGCGGCTCGCCGGCCTCGTCATAGAGAAACTCTTCCAGCAGCGCGCCACCAACGCCTTGTGCCAGCCCGCCGGCGATCTGGCCTTCGACCAGTCGCGGATTGACCGCCTTGCCGATGTCGTAGCCGATGACGTAGCGCTCGATGGCGACCGCGCCGGTGGCGGGATCGACCTTCACAGCGGCGACGTGGACGCCGTAGGGGTAGACCATGTGCGTCGACTCGAAGGTGTCCTCGGCGCTCAGCCCGTCCGGCAGCGCGCGTGCCAGTTCGAAGAGCGGCATCGAGGGGCCGCCGCCGATACGCACCACCTCGCCATCGACGATGTCGAGTTTCTCGGCGCCGGTCTGCATCAGCTGCGCCGCGTGCCGCAACGCCTTGTCGCGCAATTTGCCGGCCGCCATCCGTGTCGCCTCGCCGCACATCACCGTGACGCGCGAGGCGAAGGCGCCCATGCCGCGGTCGATGCGGTCGGTCTGGCCGTGGATGACGCGGATGGTGTCGTAGCGCACGCCCAGCGCATCGGCGCAGATTTGCGCGATGACGGTCTCGATGCCCTGGCCGATCGAGGCGACGCCGGTGATCACGTCGATGCCGTCCGGGGTAACCTCGACGCGCACGGTGTCGAACGGGCCGAGGCCGCTTTTTTCGACGAACATCGCCACCGCGGCGCCGACCAGTTCGCCCTTGGCGCGGCGGTTCTGCAACTGTGTCTGCAAGTCATCCCAGCCGGCGGCGGCCAGCGTCTTGTCGAGCAGCAGCGCGTAATCGCCGGAGTCGTAGACGATATGCGTGCCGAGCGTTTCCAGCCCGAGCGTGTAGGGCATGGCGCCTTTGGCGATCAGATTGCGGCGGCGGATTTCGACGGTATCGACGCCGACTTTGGCGGCGATGGCATCGAGCAGCCGCTCGCGCACGAAGGTGGATTCGTAGCGGCCGGGCGCGCGGTAGGTGCCGGCCGGCGTTTTGTTGGTCAGCCGGATATGCCCGGCGACGCGATAGGCCGGCACGCGGTACGGGCCGGGCAGCATCGCGGCGGCCAGATCCGGCACCGTCGCCGCGTGGGTGCGCATATAGGCGCCGTTGTCGTGGAAGAATTCGTTGTCGATGCCAAGAATGCGGCCCTCCGCGTCGATGGCGGCGCGGATGCGGTGGGTCTGGTCGCGCGAATGATTGGCGGCGATCAGGTGCTCGCGGCGGTCCTCGATCCATTTGACCGGCCGGCGAAACTTGAGCGCGGCGGCGCAGACCAGCACGTCCTCGGGATAGATTTCGCCGCGGATGCCGAAGCCGCCGCCGACATGGCCCTCGAAGAACTGCACCGAATTGCGGTCGCGCCCCAGCATCTGGGCGATGGTGTCGCGATTCCAGTGCGGCACCTTGGCGGCGCCGTGCATTTCGAGAATGTCGCGCACTTCGTCATAGCGGCCGATGGCGCCGCGGGTTTCCATCGGCACGCCGGAGTGGCGGCCGACCGAGAGTTCGAGCGCGACCACGGCGTGCGCGTCGCGAAAGGCGGCCTCGATATCGCCGAAGCTTTTGCGGATCACGCTCGGCTCTGTGCTCAGGTCGTCGGCGTAGACGCCAGGCGCGTCGATGGCGCGCACCTGCGCCGGCAGCGGCTCGATGGTGATGTCGATGAGGTCGGCGGCATCCTCGGCAACATATTGATCCTGCGCGAACACCACGGCCACCGGCTCGCCGACATAGCGCACGATGTCCCGGGCCAGCACCGGCTGGCGATAGGGCTCCAGCGCCTTCAGGCCGGTGAGGCGGAACGGGATCGGCGGGATGTGCGCGACGTCGGCGCCGGTCCACACCGCGTGGACGCCGGGCAGGGCGAGCGCTGCGCGGGTGTCGATCGACAGGATCCGGCCATGCGCCACGCCGGAGCGCACCACGCGCATGGTCCATTGCCCGGGAAACGAAATGTCGGCGGCAAAGCGGCCCTGACCGGTCAGCAGCGGCCGGTCCTCGAGGCGGGGAAGGGACTGGCCGACGTAGGTTTGTTTTGCTCTTGTCATTACGGGCTTAACCCAATACTCCGCTCATTCCCGCGGAAGCGGGAATCCAGTGCTTGCGGCCCCTGGGTCCCCGCTTTCGCGGGGACGAGCGGGGATAAAGTCACTTCCGCATCTCCGCCGCCGCGGCGCGGACGGCCTTGATGATGTTCTGGTAGCCGGTGCAGCGGCACAGGTTCGACGACAGTACGTCGATCAGCTCGTCGTCGCCGATGTCCGGCTCGCGCTCCAGCACCCCGACCGCCAGCATCAGAAACCCCGGCGTGCAGAAGCCGCACTGCAGGCCGTGGTGATCGATGAAGGCCTGCTGCATCGGGTGCAGCGTGTCCCCCGTGGCGAGGCCTTCGACGGTGCGGATTTTTTTGCCCTCGGCCTGCACGGCAAACATCAGGCAGGACCGCACCGGCTCGCCGTCGACGATGACGGTGCAGGCGCCGCAAATGCCGTGCTCGCAGCCGATGTGCGTGCCGGTCTGGCCGCAGTCCTCGCGGATGGCGTCGACCAGCGTGCGGCGCGGCTCGACCGCGATGGCGTGGTTTTGGCCATTGATGGTGAGAGTGATGCTGGATTTTTCGGTCATGACCGCAACTCGAAGTTTCTCCGCTCGTCCCCGCAAAAGCGGGAACCCAGAGCGGCGGATCGCAGACACCTCATTTTAAGCTCCTGGTTTCCCGCTTGCACGGGAATGAGCGGAAGAAGAAGCGCGCAACGCCGCGCGAATCCGCTGCGGCGTTGCCGGCATTTCGTCGATCTGCACGCCGAACGGCGCCAGCGCGTCATTGATGGCATTCACCACCGCAGCCGGCGCGCCGATGCTGCCGCCTTCGCCGAGGCCCTTGGCCTTGGTGATCGACTGTGTGCTCGGCGTTTCCAGATGATGCAGTTCGATCGGCGGCATTTCTTGCGCGGTCGGCGGCATGTAGTCGGCGAGGTTGGCGGTAAGAATGCCGCCGCTCTCGTCGTAGACGATCTCTTCCAGCAGCGCGTTGCCGATGCCCTGGGCGACGCCGCCATGGACCTGGCCGTCGGCGATCATCGGGTTGATGATCCGCCCCGCGTCCTCGGCCACCAGGAAGCGTTCGATCCTGACAAAACCGGTCTCGACATCGACCGCGACAATCGCGACGTGGCAGGCGTTGGAGAACGTGCCGGGCGGATCGTAGGTACCGCTTTCGGTCAGGCCCGGTTCGATCTCGCCCTTGAAACGATGGGTCTGCGTATAGGCCTCGCGCGCCATGGCGGCGATGGTGACGGTGCGGTCGGTGCCGGCGACCTTGGCGCTGCCGTTTTCCAGCACGATGTCCTCGGGCGCGGCCTCCAGCATGTGGCTGGCGATCTTGAGGAGCTTGGCCCGCACCTTGCGCGCCGCCAGCAGCGTGGCGCCGCCGGAAATCACCAGCGAGCGGCTGGCGAAGGTGCCCCAGCCATAGGGCGCGGTGTCGGTGTCGCCGTGGATGACCTTGATGAGGTCGGGCGCCACGCCAATCTCGTCGGCGATAATCTGCGCCAGCGTGGTGCGCAGCCCCTGGCCGTGCGGGGACGAACCGATGCGCGCCTCGACAAAGCCGGATGGATCGACGGTGAGATGCACCGTCTCCCAGCCCGGCGTGATCGCCATGCCGCGCGCGGCGAAGGCCGGGCTGCCGTAGCCGGTGCGCTCGGAGAAGGTGGCGAAGCCGACGCCGAGATACCGGCCCTCGGCGCGGGCGGCCTGCTGACGGGCGCGGAACGCCGGCACGTCGATGGCCGCGACCGCCATCTCCAGCGTCTCCTTGTACGTCGCCTCGTCGTAAACGAGACCCATCGCCGAGGTGTAGGGAAATTTGGCAATCAGGTTGCGTCGCCGGATGTCGATCGGGTCGATGGCGAAGGCGGCGGCCGCCTTGTCCATCAGCCGCTCCAGCGTGAACGTAATGACCGGCCGCGACACACCGCGATAGGCCGCCATGGTGCAGGTGTTGGTGAGCACGCCGCGCGCCCGACACTGATACTGCTGCACGTCATAGGGGCCCGGCATCTCCGCCATCGCCATCAGCGGCTCGACGCCGGAGGTGGTGGGGAAGCAGGAATAGGCGCCGACATTGGAGACGATGTCGGCGCGCAACGCCATAAGTTTGGCGTCCTTGTCGAAGGCGGCTTCCAGCGCAATGTATTGATCGCGCGAATGGAAGCTGGCGATGAGGTTTTCGCGCCGGTCCTCGGTCCAGGCCACAGAGCTCTTGAGTTGGCGCGCCAGCCAGACCAGCGCGACATATTCCGCACAGAGCGACATTTTCTGGCCGAAGCCGCCGCCGACGTCGGGCGCGATCACCCGCAGGTCGGACTCGCGCATGCCGAGGAGATCGGTAATCGCGGTGCGCATCAAGTGCGGCATCTGCGTGGTGCAGGTCAGCGTGATGCGGCCGGTCGGCGCGTCGTAGCTGGCGTGGCCGGCGCGGGCTTCCATCGGCGTGGCGTTCTGGCGGCGCGACCGCGCGTTGATGGCGACGATCCTGGCGGCGTTGTCCCAGACGCTGTCAAAGCCGGGCGTCTTGACCGTGCCTTCGAGGATGACGTTGCCGGGTGCCTCGGCATGAATCTGCGGCGCACCATCGGCAAGCGCATCGCGCGCATCGACCAGCGGCGCGGTCTCGTCGATGTCGATGTCGACCAGATCGGCCAGATCCTCGGCGGCTTCCTCGCTCGAGGCGACGGCGATGGCGACCGGTTCGCCGACATAGCGCACCTGGCCGTCGGCGAGGATGGACTGGCCGACCGGCCGGTAGCTGAATTTGTGCAGCATCGGCGTGATTTTCTTCACGCCGGAGAGATCGGCGGCGGTGATCACGCGGGCGCCGTCCGGGAAGGTGATGCTTTTGATCGAACCGGCGGCAACCGGGCTGCGCACAAAGCGCACCCAGTGCGTGGCGGGCAGGTCGGCGGTGAAACGGCCCTGGCCGGTCACCAGCGCCGGGTCTTCGAGCCGGCGGATGGCGCGGCCGACCCACTTTAGTCCCGAGCCCTTGGTTTCGTGGGTGCTCATATCTGACCACACACCCGCTCGTCCCCGCGAAAGCGGGGACCCACGGCAACACATTTGCGCCCGTGCCGCAGCTCTGGATTCCCGCTTGCGCGGGAATGAGCGGAGGAGGGGGCGCCGCTCATACACTGTTCTCCAGAGCGCGGTGCACGACGGCGCGCACCAGATCGCGGCGGTACTCGCCCGTGGTCTGATGATCCTCCAGCGGTTCGACGGCGGCAGCAGCGGCCTCGGCCGTGGCCCGGAAAATATCCTCGCCCGGGGCCTGGCCGTTGAGCGCAGCCTCGGCCTCGGCTATGCGCCGCGGCGACGGCTCGGCGCCGCCGACGCCGACGCGCGCATCAACGATCTGGCCACCCTCCAGGCGATAGGTGACCAGCGCCGACGCCATGGCGAAGTCGCCGGCGCGGCGGCTGAATTCGTAGAAGCCGAATTTGGTGTCGGCGGAGAGCAGCGGCAGTTTCACCTCGGCCAGCAATTCGTCCTCGGCCAGCACCGTCGACATGATGCCTTCGAAAAAATCCGCCGCCGCGATCAGCCGTTCGCCGCGCGTGCTCTTCACCACCATGGTGGCGCCGAGCGTCGCCGACACCAGGCACCATTCCGACGACGGATCGGCATGGGCGAGGCTGCCGCAGAAGGTGCCGCGCATGCGGATCGGGTAATGGGCGATGTGCCGCGCGACATAAGCGAGCAGGGCGCCGAGCGGGCCGTCCACCACCGGCTTGTGAAACGCGGCATGGCGCACGCGGGCGCCGATGCTCAGCATCGTGCCGTCGCTGGCGATATGCTGGAGCCCTTCGACCTCGTTGATGTCGACCAGATGCGCCGGCTTGGCCAGCCGGAACGCCATGATCGGCACCAGGCTCTGGCCGCCGGCCAGAATGCGCCCATCGTCCGGCGCGACATCGCTCAACACCTTCAGGGCCTCGTCGAGTGTTTTCGGCACATGACGAACGAAGGCGGCGGGTTTCATCTCACGCCTCGTCCAGTCCGACGTCGACCGCGGGGGAGCCCTGGATCATCTTGCTCGACGAAATGAAGTCGACGCCGGTTTCGGCGATCGGCCGCACCGTGTCGTACTTCACGCCGCCCGACGCCTCGAGCGGAATGCGGCCGTCGGCCAGCCTCACCGCCTCGCGCATGTCTTCGAGCGACATGTTGTCGAGCATGATGACGTCGGCCTTGGCCGCCAGCGCTTCCTTGACCTGCTCAAGCCGGTCGCATTCGACTTCGATCTTCACCAGCGAGGGGGCGCCGGCGCGGGCGCGCTCGATCGCCTTGGCGATGCTGCCGCAGACAACGATGTGGTTGTCCTTGATCATGATGCCGCTGTCGAGGCCGAGGCGGTGATTGGCGCCGCCGCCGCAGATCACCGCGTGCTTCTGCAAGGCGCGCAGGCCGGGCGTGGTCTTGCGCGTATCGATCAGCTTGGCCTTGGTGCCTTTGATCCGGTCCATCCAGCGCGCGGTCTCGGTGGCGATGCCGGACAGATGCTGCACGATGTTGAGCGCGGTGCGCTCGACCGTGAGCAGGCTGCGCGCCTTGCCCTTGACCTTGAGCAGCGTCGTCTTGGCCGCGACGCGTTCGCCGTCTCTGGCCGTCACCTCGACCGTCAGAGACGGATCGTAGCGCAGGAAGCAGGCGGCAGCGACATCGATGCCAGCGAGTGAGATTGCTTCGCGCGCGTTCATGTGGAAGGCGCCTTGCGCGGTCGCGTCGATCATGGTGAGCGACGTCAGGTCGCCGTGTCCGATGTCTTCGGCAAGCCAGAGATCGATTTGCCGGTTGACGAGATAGAGGTCGAGCATGCGGTCCTTTCGCGCGAAGTCAAAAAGCGATCATGCGCTGTTTCGGCACGGCGCGCGACAACGGGGCGCGCCATGGCACGACTTTTGTATGTGTACAAACGATACCGTCCGTGGTTGGATTGTCAAACGCTGGTGAGACAATCCCGGCCCGTTGATGTCTAAGAATGCGGCGACACGGGATGAAAGTTACGGCAAGAACCTTGCCGGGCACTGGACAGGAGATTGCAGCATGCGGAAATCGTGGATGAGCGGATGGCGCGGACGCGGCGTTCTGGCAGTGGCCGCCGTCGGTGCGGGCATGGCGGTGGCGCTGGCGGCGACGCCTTTGAAAATAACGCTGGCAGGCGGCTCGGTCGGCGGCGCCTGGAGCACCATGGGCACGGCGATCGGCGAAACGATCCGGCTGACGTCACCCGGGTCTTCCTTCACCTATGAGCCTGGCGTCGACGCGGCCAATGTTCAACTGGTGTCCAACGGCAAGGTGCAGCTCGGTATTGCCCACGCCCAGATGGCGCTGCGCGGCATCAAGGGAGAAGAGCCATTCAAGGGCAAAACCGCCGACATCAAGGCGATCGCGCTGCTCGACCCGCAGGCCGCGGTGCAGATTTTGGTGCGCGCCGATTCAAAGATCACCAGCCTGGAGCAAATCAAGAAGGACAAAATGCCGGTACGCGTCGCCTTCAACCGGCGCGGCACCATGATGGCAGTGGCGGGCGAGGAGGTCTTCAAGGCCGCCGGCATCACCATGGCGGATATCGCTGCCTGGGGCGGGCGGGTCGATTATGTCGACTACAATTCCGGGCTGGCGCAGATGAAAAACGGCCAGACCGATCTGGTCCTGAACATGCTGGCATTCCCGTCGGCGCAAGTGAATGGCCTGGCGCGTGATTTGCCGTTGCGGCTGATCGGCATCGACAAGGCGGTCGCCGACAAGCTGACCACCGATGTCGGCACCATGCCGATCACAGTGCCGGCCGGCACCTATCCGTTCGCACCTGAGGCGGTGAACACGGTCACCGGCATCGTCGTGCTGGTCGCGTCCGAGAAGATGTCGGACGAGGAGGCAGCCACCATCGTCTCCGGCATGATCAAGAACTACGACTACCTGGAAAAGGCCTATCCGCCGTTCAGCCGCATGGGCGCCAAGGCGTTGCCGGACGTGGCGCCGCTGACGCTGCATCCGGGCGCGGCCAAAGCCTATAAAGAGGCTGGCCTGCTGAAGTAGCGGTTAGCCGCAGGTGCTTGCAGGCCATGCGTGGGTCGAGCCCCCGCATGGCGGCGGATGAGAATTGAAGGGCCCGGATGTTCAGCGGCGCAATGAATCTCATATCGCCCGGCAGGTCCCGGGTCCTGAGCCGTTTCGAGTCGTATTTGATCTACGCGCTGGCGGCGGTCACCTGCTCGATCTTCATTGCCGTCGCCTTCGGCGTCTATTTCGAACCCGCGCTGCTGCTGTACTGGTTCCTCGGCGTCATCATCGCCGTGTCCTATCTCACCACCACCGCCAATCCCGCGCGACCGGCCCGCGGCTCCTGGTTCGGCTGGGGCGCCGCGGCGCTGGCGATGCTGATTTCGATTTACTTCATGAGCCGGCAGCCGTTCTACGAGCGGCGGCTGCCGATGATCGACGAACTGAGTGCGCTCGATCAGACAGCGGCCATCGTCATGATGCTGCTGGTGCTGGAAGCGACAAGGCGGGTGATCGGCGTCACGCTGGTCGTGGTGGTGCTGGTGTTTCTGGTCTACGGCGTGTTCGGCCATCTGATCGAGGGGCCGTTCTCGCACCGCGAACTGTCGCTGCCGGAAATGCTCGACCAACTGGTGTTCACGCCGAACGGGCTGTTCGGTTCGGCGCTCAGTGTCGCGGCGTTTCTGGTGTTCGTCTTCGTCACCTTCGGCGCGCTGCTCGACCGCTGCGGCGGCGGCGATTTTTTCTTCGATCTCGCCAATAGCCTGGTCGGCGGCCAGGCCGGTGGCCCGGCCAAGGTGGCGGTCGTGTCGTCCGGCCTTTACGGCTCGATCTCCGGCTCGCCCACCGCGGACGTGGTCACCACCGGCTCATTCAACATTCCGCTGATGATCCGTACCGGGCTGAAACCGGTCTATGCCGGCGCGGTCGAGGCGACGGCATCGACCGGCGGCGCGCTGCTGCCGCCGGTGATGGGCACCGCCGCGTTCCTGATGGCGGATTTTACCGGCATTCCCTACGGCACCATCGCGGTCGCGGCGATCTTTCCGGCGATGCTCTACTACTTCTCGGTCTTTCTGGCGGTGCACAGCCACGCCAAGCTGGCCGGCCTGAAGCCCGTCGTCGATCCCAATGCGCCGACCTTCCTGACGGTGATCCTGCATAACTGGTACTTCTTCGTACCCATCGCCATGCTGGTCTGGTTCGTGCTGGCCTATGACCGGCCGGCGTTCTCGGCGGCGATGGCGCTGGCGGCGCTGGTGCCGATCGCGATCTGGCGCATCCGCAATCCGGTCAAGGTCGTCACCACCATCCTCAACGCCTTCGACGACAGCCTCAAGCGCATGACCGGCATCGGTGTCGCCTGCGCCGTCGCGGGCCTGGTGGTAGGCACGCTGTCGATGACCGACCTCACCGGCAAGATTTCGTCCGGCATGTTCACGCTGGCCAAAGGCAGCGAGATCCTGACGTTGGCGGTCGCCACCCTTGTCGTCATCGTGCTCGGCATGGGCATGCCGACGCCGGCGGTTTATGCACTGGCGGCGGTGCTGGCGGGTCCGGCGCTGCTGGCGCTCGACGTGCCGATGCTGCCGGCGCATTTGTTTATCGTCTACTTCGCCTCGATGTCGGCAATCACGCCGCCGATTGCGGTGGCTGCCTTTGCGGCCGGTTCGATCGCCCAGGCCAATCCGATGGCGATTGCGTTCCGCTGCTGCCGGCTGGCGATGGTCGCCTTCATCATCCCGTTCGTCTTCATCTATCACCCCGGCGTGCTGTTCATCGGCGATGCGGCCGGAATCGCCGTCTCGGTTATCAGCTCCACGCTCGCGTTTATCGCTTTGGTGGGCGCCAGCGAAGGCTATCTGCTGACGCCGCTGCGGCCGCACTGGCGGGTCTGGTTCGGCGTCGCCGGCGCGCTGCTGGTGACGACCAGCCTCTGGGCCATCGGC